>Ga0209573_1000085_pt1 | contig 254199 bp, 215 predicted proteins | sample TNRBio252014_DNA_FD_185870 | JGI IMG/M metagenome (GOLD analysis project Ga0209573, IMG submission 185870) | Wastewater treatment Type I Accumulibacter community from EBPR Bioreactor in Madison, WI, USA - TNR Reactor_6/25/2014_ DNA (SPAdes)... | ecosystem: Engineered > Bioreactor > EBPR >...
ACAAGTTTTTAATATTCTCGTTCCTATTTATATTGTGTACACGGACATGACGGCACAGTCGGGACTTAACATTCACTCCGTTCATTTTTAAGCCCTCCTGACCCGCCACGTCCTATACACAAACGTTATGCACAAGCGTACCTCTCGCACTTCTGACTTCCTCTTGTGCTTCCAACGCACACGAAATCATTAGAAGGTTCTATTAAACACTTGTGCTGTGAATTAAAATACAACCCATTTAAGCTGATACGCAGAAAGAAGGGCTGCGCACTTTCCAGGCTAAAGCTCTTCGTGGGACTGTGGCCGATACACGCCAGTGCATAACAACGTGTATAGTCCATGGCGGGGTTTAGTGTAAATTTCAATTTATATTTCTTATTATTATTGTGTACACGGACGGTGACGGCACAGTCGGGACTTAACATTCACTCCGTTCATTTTTAAGCCCTCCTGACCCGCCACGTCCTATACACAAACGTTGTGGCCAATTGTTTCTATAAAAATTGAGACATCTAATAATCTTCATATTTATTCTGACTCCTTTACTAAGCTTCTCTCAACGGACAGTGATTGAAGAAAAAGCGTTGGACTATTACATCAAGAACATACACGACAAAAGGGACAAATTAAAATCAACGGGAAAGATTGAGATATTTGCGTCTAATCATGCGGGATATGTTATTTCACAATTTATAGTATGTAAAACAAGACAAGTTAAAAAGGACACGACCCAAACTAAGTTTTATTACAACGAGCTCAAAAGAGTTGGTTATGAAGCTAACGGGGAATTGGACACTGTCAATCTCAAAGACCTGACAGTTAAATTAAAAGACCCAATTAAGAAAGTCGAGCGACTTAAATTCAAAAAATTGAGGGGCGGACTAATTGGACTTTGGAGACAACTGACAAATAAATTATTTGGAGAACCATTCAATGTTCATTTCTTTCGACATGTTATGTACGAAGGAGATTTTTACACACTGATTTCCATAGTAAAAAAAGATGGTGAATATGGACGAGAGCTTTGGTTTAGACTAAATGACAAAGGAGAAGTTTTAGATTGGTGTGAGGGTGGTTGGATACAATGACTACAAAACAACTGGCCACAACAAAGTGTATAGGCCATGGCGGGGTTTTGTGTAAATTTTACTATTATCTTTCTTATTAATATTGTGTACACGGACGGTGACGGCACAGTCGGGACTTAACATTCACTCCGTTCATTTTTAAGCCCTCCTGACCCGCCACGTCCTATACACAAACGTTGGTGGCAATAGCATTCGGACAGTGGAGTACAACTAATTATGACTCTGACGTGTCTAAAGGTAAATTGACAGTTATGAGAAGTATAATACTATCGACATTTTTAATAAGTATATTGATTTCTTGTGAGAACAACGACATTAATAAAAATACAGTCATTCCTATTGGGACCTATAAAGGTCAGTTTGTTAGATCAAGTCCTTATAGTAAGTATTCGCCATCAAATGTAACATTGACTTTTACAGCAGACAGATTTTCAGGAGAAAGCGATAGGATAAACTATCCTGCTATTTGCAATGGGACGTACAAGATCGTTGGACAAGAAATTGAATTCACAAATGACTGCGCATGGACTGCTGAATTTGATTGGAGTTACATTCTAAGTGGAGAATTCCAACTAAAGAGTGACAGCATTCAATTAGAAATGACAAAATATTCAAACGGACAAACGGACTATTACAAATTGGTATTGCAGTAAATGCTACAGCCACCAACAAAATGTATGTGACATTGCGGGGTGCAGTGTAAATATTTAGCCAAAATACGTTTGTGTCGTGGGACACTTGCGTCAGGTCGCGCAAATCATTCCTATCGTCATTCATTTGCGCTCCTATGCCCAAGCCGTCATAAACACAAACGTTGGTGGCCCTTGTATGACGCCCCCCATTCCAACGACATATTCTTGCCATTTTTACCCCTCCTCAAAAAATAATTTCAACTAAATTTGCGCAACTAAATAATTGCACATATATTTGCAACCAGATACTTGCATAATCACAACATCATGGAAACAAGACGAGATGTATTTTGGGCATTAGCCGACCCCACCCGAAGGGCAATTTTATTATTGATTGCCGCCCAGGCCATGACACCCAACGCCATTGCAGAAGAATTTAACTCCAGCAGGCAAGCCGTTTCAAAGCATATCCAAATTCTTACCGAATGCGAATTGCTGAAGCAAGAACAAAAAGGAAGAGAAATTTATTATCACATCAATGCAAACAAAATAAAAGACGTAGATAAATGGATTGAACGATTCAAAAAGATATTGGAAACTCAGTTCAGTCAATTGGACGAAGTATTATCAACCCTAAAAAAACAAAAAAAATGAAAAACAATTTGCTATTTGATTTTACCGTTGACAAAGTCGCGAAAACGGTATTCATAACCCGGGAATTTGCTGCCGACCTTTCGCTGGTATGGGATGCATTTACCAAAGCAGAACTCCTTGACCAATGGGTGGCGCCTAAACCCTGGACATCCAAAACAAAATTTATGGATTTTAAAGTTGGCGGACGAAGATTTTATGCGATGGTAAGTCCGGAAGGACAGGAGCGTTGGGCAATTCAGAAATACACTTCCATTAGTCCAAAAACCAATTTTAAAATGTTTAATGCTTTCGCGGACAAAGATGAAAATCTTCAATTGCCTGGTTCTGATTGGAACTACGACTTCCGTGAGGAAAATGGTGTAACAAAAGTCAGTATTACTATTTATAATGAATCGCTTGAACGTATGGAGAGGTTGATTGAAATGGGGTTCACAGAAGGATTCAAAATGTCAATGACCAATTTGGAAAATCTGCTGACGACTTTATCCAAAAAATAATAGGACTACAACTAGTAACAAATTTCACTTCACAGAATTGGAATAAGAATGAGCGTAAAAGAACAAATCAAAAAATATATTACCAGCCAACCTGAACCAAAACGCAGTGACATGCATGCGTTGCATCGCATCATTCTGCACGTAATGCCAGCCTGTAAATTATGGTTCCTGGATGGCAAAAACAGTGAAAATAAAACTGTTTCTAATCCTACTATAGGATATGGATTTTACACCATACACTATGCGGATGGAACAACCAGAGAGTTTTATCAAATTGGTTTAAGCGCTAACACCACCGGAATCTCTGTCTATATCCTTGGTATTCAAGATAAGAAGTACTTAACCCAGACCTATGGAAAAAAAATCGGCAAGGCGAGCGTGAGCGGATATTGCATTAGGTTTAAAACACTAAAAGATATTAACATTGATATTCTTGAAGCGGCAATACGATATGGGGTTGAGGCTCAGTCCCGATAGCTATCGGGAGAAAAGGTGAGGGAAACACCAACAACGATACCCATGATTGAAGTTTTTAAAACAAATGTTCAGAAAAAGGCACAAAGCAAATTACTGCTTTCTGCTTTGTCTGAAATATTCCCATCGTCTAAAATAAATTTTGACCTCTCAGATTGTGATAAGGTGCTCAGAGTTGAAGGTGACAATATAAAGCCGTCAAGAATAATGATACTCGTAAAGGAGCATGGGTTTGCCTGTGAGGTATTAGATGGATAGCAAAAATAACGTGTCCGATGACTCGTCCATTCTTCATTTGTACCCTACCAAACTGTTATCCTTTCACTTTCAGGTTTGTACATTTTATCGCCCGGTTGCACATTAAAGGCATTGTAAAAAGGCGTAAAGTTCATGAGCGGTCCGTTCACACGCCACTTGGCCGGTGAATGCGGATTGGTATTTACATACATGCGCAAAAACTCATCCCTTGTTTTCACACGCCAAATTCTTGCGATCGAGATAAAGAAACGCTGGTCGGGTGTGAACCCATCAAGCTTTGTGGTATCCTGTCCTTGCTGGGTTAATTTAAAGGCATCGTACGCAATGGCAATTCCGGCAATGTCGGCTGTGTTTTCACCCACGGTTAACGCACCTTTTACATGCACCGAATCGAGTACGGTAAACAAATTGTATTGATCAATTACCTGCTGGGTTCTGGCTTTGAATTTTTCAAGGTCATCTTTTGTCCACCAGTTTTTTACGTTACCGTTTTTATCATACTGCGAACCCTGGTCATCGAATGAGTGTGTGATCTCATGCCCAATCACCATTCCAATGCCACCGTAGTTCAGGGCATCATCGGCATTCAGATCAAAATACGGAGGCTGCAGAATACCAGCAGGAAAAACAATTTCGTTTAGCGGAGGATTATTATACGCGGTTACGGTAGGTGGCGTAGTGCCCCACTCCGTACGGTCAACCGGTTTCCCTACCTTCTCAACATTGTAGAGGTAATCATTCTTGTTGGCCGACAACCGATTTTCAAAATAGGTGTCTTTGCTTACCTCCACATTCGAGTAATCGCGCCACTTATCCGGGTAACCGATTTTTTCGGTAAATGCGTAAAGTTTTTCCTTTGCTTTAGCCTTGGTGGAGTCGCTCATCCAATCCAGATTCGCGATGCGCGTTTCAAATGCTTTCTTCAAATTATCCACTAACACGCGCATACGCTTCTTGGCCTCCTCGGGAAAATATTTCTTTACGTACAACTGTGCCAGTGCATGGCCCAGCGAACGATCAACCGCTTCGGTAATTTCTTCTGCGCGTGGCTTTCGCACCGCCTGGCCGGTTAATATTTTGGAATACTGAAACGATGCATCGGCAAACGGTTCGCTTAAAAAATTAGCGAACGTATTAATGGATTTTGCCTTCAAATAAATTTTCCAATCGTTGATGGAAACAGATTTCAGCAACGCATTCAGTTGATCATAATAAGCCGGTTGCTGCATGTTCACCGAGTCTACCGTGGCACCCAGCTCATTCAATAAAGCAACCCATCCGATGTTAGGTTGCTTTTTGGCAATGTCGGCAACAGCCAATTTGTTGTAATTGGTCTGCACATTTCTGCGTTCAATATTCGTTTTGTGCGAATTGGCAATTTGCTTTTCAATGCCATACACCACTGCCGCATTTTTTGCTGCCACGGCAGCCTCCGTGCCTGTTAACTCAAACAATGTAGCCATGTATTTTTTATACGCTGCCTGAATGGCCAACGTTGATGAATCGGTTCTAAAATAATAATCGCGTTCGGGCAACCCAATTCCGGTTTGTGATAAGTTCACAATGTTTATTGAGCTGCGCCTGGAATCCGGCCCCACCCGAAAGCCAATAATAGACGTATTGCCCACCTTTTGTTGTTCGGCCACAAATTTGATCAATGCAGGTACATCGTTAATCGCATCAATATGGGCCAGTATGGGTTTTATGGGTTCATAACCGCGTTTGTTAATGGTGGCGAGGTCTAATCCGGAAGAATAAAAATCGCCCACCTTCTGTTCAATGCTTCCGGCCGGATTTTTGGCCTGCGAAACACTATCCAAAATTCCTTGCATGCGAATGCGCTGCGGGAAGTTCAAAAAAGAATAAGAACCCACGCCTGTTTGACTGGCCGGTATCTGCGCGGAATCGTACCAAATGCCGTTGACATATGTAAAAAAATCATCTCCGGGTTTTTTGGAAGAGTCTATTCCCGTTACAACGATGTGTTTTGCATCCGTATCAGAAGTTTGCTTACAAGCTCCTGCCAATAACAGCATTAGAGAGAAATATAATAGTCTTTTCATGGTTTGCAATTTATGGGTACTAAACAATGTATACCGCCCAATTCACTTCAATAGTAAGTAATGAATCAATCTGAATCTTACCCATAATGGTTGAGCGGTAAAAAAACAATTTCGAAATGCTTACAAAGGGTTCCTGAGCCCAAGCATTACCAAAGTTAGTCAAATAGAACGCTCAATTTTTCCCGATTACTTCAAATTCTTTGATCCTCCTACCCTTAACAGAATGCCGGTATAGTCAAAAGTAAAAGTGCTATCTTTCGTATACGAATGAAAATTCACCCCGGACTCAAAAACATACCATACGAAAACCTGTCCTGCTTATTTAAAAACTCGACTATGAAAAAAGCATTCGGTATTCTCCTGCTACAGCTTGTTGTATTTTCTTGTTTTTGTCAATCGAAGGCGTCCACTGAAGTTAGTAATGGTCAGCCAGCGTGGATAATGCAAGGCAATATTTATGAAGTGAATGTTCGACAGTATACGGAGGAAGGCACTTTAAATGCCTTCGCAAAACATCTTGACCGCTTGAAAGAGATGGGCGTACAAACAATTTGGTTCATGCCCATTAACCCGATTAGCAAAGTGGACAGGAAAGGTTCGTTAGGAAGCTATTATGCTGTTTCAGATTATACCGCTCTTAATCCTGAATTTGGTACCCTGGCAGACTTTAAACAGATCGTACAATCCATCCATAACAAGGGAATGAAGGTCATTATTGATTGGGTTCCCAATCATACCGGTGCGGACCATAGATGGCTTACTGAACAACCTGAGTTCTTTGTAAAAGACAGTACCGGTAATGCGGCTATAGCAGTTGACTGGACAGACACACGTCAATTGAATTATAATAATCAGGTTATGCAGGACAGTATGATTGCCGCTATGAAATACTGGGTTTCTACTACCGATATCGATGGATTTAGATGCGATGTAGCCTGGAACGTTCCTGCTTCTTTTTGGCGCAACTGTATCCCTCAAATAAAGAGCATGAAAAGTATTTTCATGCTTGCAGAAGGAGACAATGCCTATCTGCCTGAAAGTGGTTTTGATGCTGTTTATCCATGGCATATGTTTAAAATGATGGAAAAGGTAGCCAAAGGAGAAAGACCGGCATTTGGTTTAGACAGCATTAAGCATGAAAATGACTTGAAGTATCCGGCCCACACTATTCAAATGTACTTTACCAGCAACCATGATGAAAACAGTTGGAACAACGCAGACTATGGAACCTTTCCTGGTTCTGTTCATGCACCTTTTGCTGTATTTACACAAACGATGGCCAATAGTGTTCCACTAATTTATAGTGGTCAGGAAGAGCCCGTGCTCAGGGCCATAAAATTTTTCGATAGGGACCCGATGACTTTTGATAAATTGCAACGATCCGCTTTTTATAAAACCCTTCTCGACCTTCGTAAAACAAATACTGCGCTTTCAGCCGATGCATCCTTTAAAAAAGTAAGTGTGGGAGATGATAAGGCAGTTTATGCATACGTGAGAGAAAAAGGAAGCAACAAAATATTTGTAATTCTTAATCTCTCCGATAATCCGCAAACCATAACCATAAAAGATAAAACCGTATTGGGTAAAGCATACAATGTTTTTAAGGGTACAAAAGAATCCTTAAAAAGTAAAGGATGGAGTTTGCAGCCATGGGGTTATGCGTTATATGAGTTTGAGTAGATAACAAATGAAGCTCGTTGTATCGAACTTACATTCCATGCAAAATTTACCAGACATTAAAAATCAATTAAGCAGCAAAGATTTATTTGATGCCTTTAAAAGGCAATTGGTAAGGGATTTTGAACAAAGTAATTTTCCAAGCGAATTTGTAGAGGGCCTTGAGCCAAACTATAACAGTATCCATGAAAAAATTATGTTTGAACTTCAACGCAACGAAAACAGATTCGATTCCAATGTAATGAACCTGCTTTACCGGATTGATATTAGTGAAGCGCAATTGAAGAAGTATCTGGACGAACTTAACGGAGAAAATTATTTCAATGTGATTGCGGAATTAATCATTAAGCGTGTATTGCAAAAAGTAGTGGTCAAGCAATACTATAAAAACAATGAAAATTTGTAATGATACCTTGGGCGACTTTTTCAGAAACAAGGTATTGATACATTCACGCTTCTACCCGGGTGAGTTTCTCTAAATTATTGTTACTATTTGTAAAATAAAAATATGATGATACTCATTGCCAAATGGATCGTTATCTTATTCGGAGTATTCCTTATCGGTGTCGGTTTCTTAATGCTTTTGAAACCCAAAAAAGCCAGGCGTATTTTACAAAAAGCAGGAAGTACAAACTTCATTAACTATGCTGAGATAACTATTCGAATGATTCCGGCTGCCGGTTTGATTTTATATTCTGACTTTTCCAACTATCCATTTCCCTTCAAAGTACTGGGATGGTTTATGCTGGCCACCTCTCTTATTCTCTATTTTGTCCCAAGAAAAGCGCACCATCATTTTTCTCTCAAAAGTGCTGACATTTTGAAACCCTTACATTTTCAATTACTATCTCCATTTTCCATCCTGTTTGGATTGGCCGTTATCTATAACGCACTCTAAAAAGTCCGTCCAAACCCGTTAGCTTCCGCTAAGGAATGACGCGTACTAAACCAATCAATACCTTGTTCCAAAGTTTAAAAGCACTTAGTTTTAAGGATGAGCTGAAGTACACGGTTAAGACAACAACTCTTTACTCAATTATTATCAACAATCAATTAAAATACCTGCCCATGAAATGGATTTCACTATTTACAGTTTCGCTTTTCGCAATCGTATCCGCAGAAGCACAAATTAATGCTAAACTCATGCGTTACCTCGATGTATCGGAAACGCAAATAACATTCGTATATGGGGGTGATTTATGGATCATGCCAAAAGCCGGAGGACAAGCTGTTCAAATCACACACTCCCCTGGCGAAGAATCGTTCCCAAAATTTTCACCCGATGGTAAGGAGATCGCCTACTCTGCCAGCTACAATGGAAATGCCGATGTGTATGTGATGCCCGCGAACGGTGGTGTGCCCACCCGCGTAACGTATGCGTCCTATCCGGACAGAATGATTGAATGGCATCCCGATGGCAAACGGCTTTTAATTGCCTCGAGACGTGAAACGGGTACACCTCGTGTAAACCAGTTTTATCTGGTCGATAAAAAAGGAGGATTGCCACAAAAATTATCGGTTCCATACGGTGAACTTGCCAGCTACTCACCCGATGGCAACAAGCTCGCCTACATCACAAAAATTACAGAGAACTATCCTTTTAAACGATACCGAGGAGGCCTGACTTCTGATGTGATCATTTATGACCTGACCAGCAACAAAGCCGAAAACATTACAAACAATCACGCCAATGACGGAAAGCCGGCATGGGCTGGAAACAAAATTTACTTCCTGTCCGATCAGGATAAACAAATGAGGCTTAATATCTGGTCATACGATACCCAGGCCAAAACAACCAAACAAGTCACCTCCTTCCCCGACTTCGACATTACCTATTTCTCGTCAGGCCCGAAGGACATTGTTTTTGAAAATGGCGGTGTGTTGTACCGGATGGACCTGGCAACAGAAAAACATGAACCGGTACGCGTAGAAGTAGTAAGCGACCTTTCTGTTGAAATGCCCAGGTTGAAAAGTGTGGAACGGAACATTCAGAATATGTCAGCCTCCCCCGGTGGTAAGCGAATTGTGTTTGAGGCGAGAGGCGAACTTTTTAATGTACCGGTCAAAGAAGGATTTGTAGTTAACATGACACAAACCAGTGGAGCATTTGATCAGAATCCATCGTGGTCACCCGATGGAAATCATGTGGCGTATTGGAGCGATCAATCGGGCGAGTATGAAATCTATCTTCAACATATGAAGCGAAATGAGCCCGCAAAAAAACTTTCCAACCGCAAAGGCGGCTTTGGTTACACCCTATACTGGTCTCCGGATAGCAAGTTGATTGCCTTCATGGATGAAAAAAATAATGTCAATATAATGGATGTCGCCACCGGGTCAGTGAAGGTGGCAGATAATTACACCTGGAACTATGGCCACGGAGGGCGCTACTCCTATACCATTAGCTGGTCGCCCGACTCCAAATGGATAACCTATGTGAAGGGGGATGATAATGCAAACAATGCCATTTTTATGTACAACCTATCCGAGAGCAAAGCGTACCGGGTAACCAGCGGATTTTATTCAGACAATAGTCCTGTATTTAGTACCAATGGAAAATACCTTTTCTACTTCACTGACCGGGAGTACAGCGCAGCGTATAGCGGGTTGGATGATGGCACCTGGATTTATCCGAACAATACCCAACTGGCGGTCATCAGTCTGACGAAAGATGCACCCGATCTATTAAGTACTAAGAATGATGAAGTAGGGGTCGAGAAAAAAAGTGAACCTGAAGTGAAGCCCGATGATAAAGCAAAGAAAACGAAAGAAGCTGAACCGGAGAAAAAACCGGAGGTCACCGTTCGGGTAGATTGGGCCGACATTGAAAGCAGGCTAACGCTCCTACCCCCTAAAGCTGGTAACCTGGGAAACTTAATGGCCTTTGAAGGTAAAGTGGTGTACCGCAGGTTTCCTCTGACGGGTGATCAGGATGGCAAGACATCACTTGTCTTTTATGATTTGGAAAAACGGGAAGAAAAGAAAATCATTGAGAACGCTGAGGCTGTAAAGATTACGGCCGATGGTAAAACAATACTGGTGCGTAGCTCCGGCAAATATGGAATTATCAAACCGGAAGCTGATCAGAAAATTGACCCACCCATACCTACCGCTGATTTGGTGATGCAGCTGAATCCCAAAGAAGAATGGCGCCAGATATTCAACGATACCTGGAGGAGACACCGCGATTTCTTTTATGATGATAACATGCAGGGGGTAGACTGGAATACATTGAAAACCCGCTATGGTTCTTTAATTGAAGATGCCCGTACCCGCTGGGATGTTAGCTATATTCAATCAAACCTGAACGCGGAGTTGAGTGCCGGCCATACCTACACATCCGGTGGAGATGCTGAGCCGGTTACACCTGTAGTTACCGGATATCTGGGGATTGATTGGGAATTAAGTAATGGAAAATATCGGATCAAAAGAATAGTTCGGCCCGCAGCATGGGATACCGAAGTACGCTCACCGTTTGACCACACCGGAAGTACGGTGGCTACCGGTGATTATATATTGAGTGTAAACGGTATTGCACTTGACCCCGCGAAAGACCCCTATGCTGCTTTTGACGGTCTCTCCGGAAAAACTGTTTCCTTAACCGTTAGTAAAAGTGGCAACCCAACCGATGCCAAGAATATCACCATCAAATGCCTTACACAGAATGAAGACCAAACGCTTCGCTACCTGGAGTGGATCGAACAAAACCGGAAGCTGGTAGAAAAACTTTCGGATGGAAATTTAGGATACATCTACATGTCGAACACCGGTGGGCAGGGACAACTGGAACTGGTGAAAATGTTTTACGGTCAACTGGCAAAAAAAGGATTTATCATTGACGAACGATTTAATGGAGGCGGACAATTAGCCGATCGTTTTCTCGAATTGTTAAAGCGGCCAACCGTGTACAATTTGGATTGGCGTGGCGGCCGTCACCATGGTTTTCCCATCAAAACCAATTCCGGCCCAATGGGTATGTTGATCAATGGATGGGCAGGTTCCGGTGGTGATGGTTTGCCCTGGGCTTTTCGCGAACAGCATGGCGGGCCAATTGTTGGTGAAAGAACATTGGGTATTTTAGTAGGGCCTGCAACAGGTCATACGCTTATTGATGGTGGTGGTATCACGGTACCCGATGCACGACTCTATCACAATTCCGGAAAGTGGTTTGACGAGGGCGTTGGTGTTAAGCCAGACTATGAGGTTTGGGATGATCCTAACATACTTGTACAAGGCCGCGACCCACAAATGGAGAAAGTAGTGGAAGAGGTCATGAAGCTGTTGAAGACCAATCCACCAAAGTCAACTCCACCACCTGCCAAGGAAGATCGGACTGCAAACGGATTGAATAAAAATTGATTGCAAGAAGTCAACAAATGAAAGGGCCCCGTTGGGGCCTTTTTATTTTCCGGAACGGTAAAAATGCAAACTAATAATTCAAAATAATTGAAACGTAGAGAATACTAGGCAGCCGCCATCGTATTTAATCTCATGGACTATTCCGCAGGTATCGAAAATAGAAATTAAATCATTAAGTATTATCTTAACCTCCTTAAACATAGAAGATATGCTGAAAAAGTACTTATCCATACTTTGCTCTTTAATGATCCTCCAATTTTCCTTTGCACAGAACACATATATGCCAAGGGATATTATAAAAGATCAGGGTTCGATTGTTGGATTTTTGTCAAAGATTAAACCTGCCGACTCCGCTATTGAAGGCGAACCTTATCTGTTTACAGACTGGATGTACTCTAAAATATTTCTCAAAACCAATCACCTATTAGAGAACTTCAAAATAAATCTTGACTTGACAAACAACGAAATCAACGTTCAAACCAACAACGATATTCGCATACTGGAAGGTAGCAGAGTGTTGTACTTTCAAACGTATGCAAACGGGAATGACACCACCCTATTTGTTAATGGGAATAATTTTAAAATTGACAACACCGCTCTTTCGGGATTTCTAAAAGTAATTGTCAATGGTAAATGGAGGGTTTTGTCTAAAACGGAAATTGAATTGCTGCCACCCTCCTACTATGTACAGTTCAATGCCGGAAACCAGAACTCTAAATACTCAAAAAAAGAAGTTTTGTTTATTGCCAATGAGCGAAATCAACTGGCCCGCGCTAAAAACATCAAGAAAAAGGAACTTCAATTCTTTGGCGAACGCGAGACGGCCGTGAAAGAATTTGTAGAGGCGCATAAAACCAAATTTAGCAATCAGGAAGATTTGGCTGATTTGGTCAATTTCCTGAATGAAAACCAATAATTATTCAGGTTTATATAGCAATTGATTCCTGGAGAAATCATATAGTGTAAGCCTCCTTAACCCATAATATGAATTCCAGAACGACCGCAAGGCACTAACATAACTGCGTTTAGCGGCATCCTTTTCCGTCAGGGCAATATTCAGGTTTGTGATATCAATTTTACCTATGAGGTATCGGTTTTGCGAAACCATGTAACGTTCCTGGGCTACCTCATCTGATTTCTTGGTGATTTCGATTTGACTTAACAAAACCTCGAACTGAGCAATCTGAGTAACAATCTCTTGTTCAAAGATTACTTCATCTTGCGCAATTACATAATCATTTAGTTTCTGATTTGCCATGGCGGTTCGCATACGAGCCCGGTTACGCCCCCAGTCCAGTACCGGTACATTAAATCCCACATTAATGCGTTGCTGTGACAGCGGGCTATCATATACTTCACTCAGTTGATCTCCACTATTATTTAATCCATAGGAAGCAGAAAGGTTTATCTGAAAGCGTTGCCCTCTTGCCTGCGCCACCTCTCGGTCGGCCTCAATCTTCCTTCGCTCAAAAGCAATGAAGTCGGCCCGGTAATTACGTGCATATTCCAATGCCTTGTCAGCATTAATGGTAAGTGTTGGAATTTCTTCTGGTAACACCAGTTCAAACTCTTCATCATTTTTCAATCCGATGTAAGAACGCAAATCAAGTTTGGAATTTTGTAAACTTATTCTGGCTGATGTAACATCCTGCCGTGATCGCAACAATTGCAATTCCGCCTGTAGTAATTTGTCTTTTGGCGTGGTGCCAATATTATACCGGCCTTGTTCAATTTTATAAATGGTGTCGTTATTGGCTAAATTATACTGTGCGATTTGTAAATTAATCTGGGCGTCCAACACGGTAAAAAAACGATCTACCGCTTGCTGTGAAATGAATTCCATTTCCTCCACATAACTTCTCTTGGACTCTTCATATCGCAAAGGCTCCGTCATTTTATTCCACTTTAGTTCATTAAAGTTCAGAATCGGTTGATCCAGTCTTATGTTCACAACGGTTCCATTCCAAGAACTATAGTCATAATAAAAATCGTTGATCTTATTGAGGTTTGAGTTAATAGAAAGGGTTCCACCGGTAAAAAAAATCGGTTGCTCAAGGCCAAGGTTCACCACTGCATCGGTACGCTCACGCGATTGGAATACTACTTTTCCGCTATCTGTCACATTTTGAAAATAATCCTGATTGTAGTTCGGTAAATTACCACTCAGCCTTAATTGCGGATTGTAATCTGATTTATAAAACTTATACTGCCAATACCGGTTTTCTTTACGGGTCTCCGCTTGTTTAGAAAAAGGTGATTGCAACTTCGCCATTTGCAATACATCTTCCATGGTGTAGCGGGTTTGGGCATAGCCATTCCAGGTTACTGTTGTTAATACCACAGCAACAACAATCTTGGTGAGTCTATTCATAACGTAATGATGTAATTGGATCTTGATTTGCAGCCCTGCGGGCGGGAGCAATTCCAAACACAAGCCCTACCGTAGCCGCCACTCCAAATGACAATACGATAGAGGTAAAGGTGATAATGGTTGGAATATTTGCCACGGAAGAAACCAAAAAAGCCATTGTAACACCCAGAATTACACCAATGATTCCTCCGCTCACACTGATCATGATGGCTTCAAACAAGAATTGCTGAATGATGTCGGATTTTTTTGCCCCGATAGAAAGTCTCAGGCCAATTTCCTTAATACGCTCCAACACAGAAGCGAGCATGATATTCATGATGCCAATACCTCCCACCAGCAGTGATATCCCCGCAATGGCACCCAATACATAGTTAAAAATATCATTGGTTCGTTGCTGTTGCTTTAGCAACAACTCCGGTATTTCAATTTCATAATCTACCACGTCATAGTGCTTGCGCTTCAATAATCTTGACAATACTTCTGCTGACGAGGTTAACATGGAAGTATTTTCCACTTGAATAACCAGGCGATCAAGTTGATGGTAGTTTACCGAGGATTTAGATTGGTTTTCAGTATTGCCCATGGCCTGATTCATATTTTGTTGGCGCACAGCTTTCTGAATGGCGGTTTGAGTAATCAAGTCCCGATTTTTATACCGAATCAGTACCGTTTGGAGAGGTGCATACACATCCATATTAAAATCGCGGATACCCAGTTTGGAAATACTTGTCTTGGATACAAAGCGTTCCTTCATTACACCCACAATGGTAAGCCAATGAATACCCACTTTTAATGACTTACCGATCGGGTTTTCAGTCGGAAAGAATTTACTTTTAATGGCACTACCAATAATGCATACAGGTGCTCCGGTTTTCATCTGATCCTGGTTGAAGAGCGCACCCTCATCCAATTCAAAATTGTATATGTCAAAATAAACCGGTTCAACACCCACCAATTTTGCCGACCTGCGTAAGCCGCTTTTAATCAGATTTGTCTCCAGAATAATCTCAGGACTTAGCTTGGCAATAACAGGCAATGTTGCCTTAATACTCTTTACATCCCGCAATGTTAATCCCGGTGAAAATTTTTTCTTCTCCCGTTGCCCGGGGCCCTCTTCAATTTTTTCCTCTTCCTGCTCAATAATGGGTTTGACTACAATATTATTGACACCCACCAATTTTATTTGATTGAGGATTTCTTGCTGCGCCCCATTTCCAATCGCCAGCATGGCAATTACCGCAGCCACTCCGAAGATGATCCCTAAAGCCGTTAAGAGTGACCGGACTTTGTTGGCTACCACCGCACTGATGGCAATGTAAAGATTTGCTAACAACCGTTCCTTCATGAAAGCGTGGGTGAAGAGATGGAATTTGGTTCTATGAATTCACTAATTGCTTATCGAGACCGGTGTAGCAACAACCTTGTCATCTGTTGGGAGAATTTTATCTGGCTCCTCTTCTTTCTTTCGCTTTCCATTCATGTGAGGTAGCAACTTCACATCACTCTCCTCCAGGCCGGTAGGCACTGACAAGAAAATGCGATCACCGGGACTCAGTCCTGAAAGAATAACGGCTTCATTACTGTTGGTCTCTCCCACCACCACTTCCTGTTTGACGGTATTTAACCCCTCCTTCTTATACACATAGACAATTGAGTCATCCTGACTATGCAGTCCTTCCAATGGGATAAAACTTACGGAGTCGAGTACTTTCGCTATAATCTTATTACTGGTTGTCATGGACGGGCGAAGGGTCGGATCCGTTCCGTCAATTTCAATATCTACTAAAAAAACTTTTGCATCGCTGTTTGGCTTTTGTTCTCCCACATTGGCCACACGAATTACTTTTCCCGCAAGTTGCTTATCCGGATAGGCATCCAGTCCGATTTCTACGGATTGACCCTGTTTTACTTTTCGAACATCTACTTCATTTACATAGGTCTTGGATAGCATTTTGGTTAAGTCCGGCAACGTAGCCACCGTAGGCTCCCACATATTTATTTGAGAACCTGCTTTGATGGGCGTACCATCCCAGTCTTTGGTGTAGATTACCATTCCAGGTTCAGGAGCAGTTACGTTAAAAGACTCCGAGATACTGGTCATTCTGGTAAACTCCTGTTGAACTTTTCTTAGTTCAGCAGCCACCTCCCTCATCTTTTCAACATTTTGTCTGCTTTTGATTTTATAATTCTCAATGGCTTGCTCATAGGCACGCTTTGATTTATCTACATCAATTTCGGCTTGCTTAATCGTGGCGGGTGGTTCGAACTTGGACTGCTCCAGGCGTATGCGGTTTTCTTCTACCGCGTATTTAAGGTTAATGAGTTCATCGCGCGATTGGCGCATCTGAAGGGTGGTGTCCAGTTGAACCTGTACATACTTGGATTGTGCCTTTTCCAGTTCTATTTGTTTTTCCGTATAACGTCCCTGGAACTCGGATTTATCGAGTGTCGCCACCCAGTCACCTTTTTTTACTACCGTACCTTCATCGATAATGTTTTGGATGGTGACATTCCAGATGCGGAAGTCACGCAAGGTTGAGGGGCCGAGAATCTTTACGGAGTTTTTCGCTTCCAATTCCCCGGTAGTTTCAATTTCTACCCGAAAGGTGCCATGTTGAACATTGGCCAAAATTTCTGATGACTCGGTTTTATCGCCTTTCCTCACAATCATGAAAGCCGTTAAAGCCACCACAATTATTACGGCCCCGATGATGACGTTCCTTTTATTCATGGGTTTGGTTTATAGGATGATGTACTCAAATGCCTGTATTTGGTTACAAAATTGTAATGAACCGGCTGAAATACATTACCAACGGTGCTTATTCAGGGATTACCGTAGGAAAAGGCCATTACTGGCCCGGTCCTTTCTTCACGGTAATTTTCCCCAACGCACTGCTCTTATCCAATTTACCCGAACTATAGTCCTTCAACACCGAATTTTTAACCATCACCTCAATATCCGCTGGGATACCACAACCTTTACATTTTGTGAGTTTAACGTTGAACATCAGCTGTTCATTGTCTCCAAGGCTTTTTAGTGTACGGGCGTAATCCAGAATATTCTCTTTCAGCTCATTTTCGAAGATTGGGTATAATTCTTTCACTTTTTTATCACGTTGTTCCTGAGTGACATCTCGAAGGTTTACGGTTGGCATATCAAATAATCCATCTTCTACCTGATTGCTGGAGTACACCTGCATGTATACGATGGCTCCAAAATCCGTCAGGCGTTCGTAGTAAACATTACCTTGCGTATAGAACGTCTTGGAAAGATCACTGCTATACAGTCGGCTGAAAATACTCGTGAGAAGTTCCATATCAGGTTCTGCTTTACCGGAACTTTCTGTATTGGTAACCTTAATTTTTGAAAGCAATTGTTCGCGGGTAATTTTTCCCTGGCGGAACTGAGTCAAGTCACTTTTAAGTCCCTCTACCGACAATAATGATCGTCTGCTTTTTTGGCCGTAAAACGTGAATTGACCATCTCCCCGATTGGAAATAACAATACGCTCATTGGGTGCAAGCTGACTAATCATATCACCATAATCGGCAATAAAATTTTTAGCAGCATTAATCACTTTTGCATTCGCTACCTTTTGCAAACTGTCCGAATTGGTGCGGGTTGCCATGCGCGCTGGCCTTGGGGCACGTACTGCGGCTCCACGCGCCTCCTTCTCTGCTAGTTCCATTTCCTTCTTAGCTGATTTCATTTCCTTCTCAGCTTTCTTCATCGCTATTTCTGCATCCATCCTTTCCTTCTCCAGGTCTCCACTTATCGTCTCTGATAGTACTTCACCATCTTCGTCAATAGACCATGAATAGGAATAGGCTCCCGGAGTCCCATCAAGTACAACAATATCATTGGCCCCTCCGCCAACACTCCAAACCGAACCAAACATAGTCGTTGGAATAGTAAAAGTCACCCCATATCCTGCCACATAGTTTCCTTTTACCTCCATGGGGAAGAAGTTACGTTTATCAAACTCTTGTCTAATCAATGTGCTTAGTGCATTCTCTGATACTGCTATATCACGCTGCATACGTTCATCATCCATCTTTTGAGCTACGGCCCAGGACATACCCAACACCATCATGCCACTCATCAAAAAAAATCTCACTCGTTTCATACTCGTTGAATTAATAGTTTCTGTTATTCTTATTTTCCACAGTACCATTGGAAATGATACTGGCTAATATTTGTTCCGTTTCTTGTTTAAACACTGTGGTATTCTGTTCCACACTTACCAACCGGGTTTGGATGGCTTCCAAATCATTATTGCGTTGCTGCTGTAAGTATTTTGAAAAATCTACCAATAGACTTTCGATGTACTTTTGTTGTTCAGAGGTGGTCAGTTGAAAATAATCCTTTACCATCTGTTGATTCTGATTTTGTAAACTAGCTACATAATCACGTATCTGATTTTGTGAAGCATTTGAAGCCTGCTGCACCAGGTTATTAATCTTGGCAGAGTTTAATGCCAGGTTTTTAGAAATGGATTCGTCCAGTTTCTTTTGAGACTCACTCCAGTTGGCTTGCACGATCTGATTGTTCTGTTGCATCGATTCATTGATCATGCGCTGTACTTCTTCCGCACTCAGGGAAGCATTCATGGGTACTTGTGTTTTGATTTCGACAGGTGCTCCGAAACTTAATCGCAATTCACGATTTGAATAGTTCACATTGAGATCTAAAAGTTTTCCGGTAACCATCAGCAATAGTAAGGATGCGGCAATGCCAACAATAGTTTTAGCAAAGGGATCATTCCAGAAGAAACGCGGGCGGCTATCTTCCATCACAATTGGTGGGGCAATCACTTCCTTATCCTCCACGACAGTCATCATCTTGCGCAGATCCTTAAGCTGCTCCAATTCCTTCATAGCCGCAGGGTTGCTGTGCAGATATTCTTCCACCTTCAACTTCTCGTCAGCGTTCAGCTCATCATACAGATAAGCCATTAACACGGATTCATCAGGTTTATAGCTCATAACTTATTGTTTCTTTAGTAATATTCTTTCGCTCTAAAATTTTCTTCAACCCATCCAGACCGTAATACATTCTCGACTTCACGGTGTTCTCTGAAATGTTCAACACCTCTGCGATCTCTCTGAACTTTAGTCCTTCAAACTCTTTCATGATCACGACCTCACGTTGCTCTGCACTTAGCTCCATCAATGACTTTTGAAGAATGTCTGACAACTCAGCCTGTTGAAATTGTTTCTCCGGGTTGTCATTCCGAACCGAGGACCCTTCCCAGCGCGGAGATTCTTCTGCTTCGATATTCACAACAGCCTCAAACGGCACCCAGCGAGTGTTCTTTGTTTTGCGGGCTTCTTCCCGGCAATAGTTCACCGCAATTTTATAAAGCCAGCTTTTAAACCGGGTGCTATCCTGAAGGCTTTCAATGTTCCGGCACATCGAGATGAATGTCTTTTGTGCCGCCTCCATGGCCAGGTCGTGGTCGAGGAAAAACTTATAACTGAAGTTATAAATCCTCTTATACCACAGCTGCACAAGCTTGCCTTGCGCATTCTTGTCCCCTTGTTTTGCCCGGGTAATAAGGGTATCGGAATGCATCATAGCAATGTCCAGTAGCGTTCCTGTCACGGTTTGGCTGTTTTTAAGATTCTGCAGATTCTTGCCATTCTATGTATAAAGATGAGGGATTGGGAGAAATAGTTTTAATGACCATAGAATTTAATGGCTGGATTCCCGATTCCAGGCTAGAATCCAGTACCCAGAATCCAGAATCAGGATTATCTTTGCCGCTTGCATGAAAAAATTGATTTCATTCCTCATTCGGTACATCCCGCGTAAATACCTGCAACGGGTCAGTGGCGTTGGCTTAAAAATTCTGGGTTTATTCTATCGGGGCTCGGACGTTACCTGCCCCATTTGTAACACCAGCTATCGCAAATTCCTTCCGTATGGCCGTATAAATCCTAGAGAAAATGCGCTTTGCCCTCATTGTCTTTCGCTGGAGCGACACCGGCTAATCTGGCTTTACCTTCAGAATCGAACTGACTTTTTTAAAAACAAAAAATCAATCTTACACATCGCACCAGAGGCTTGTTACATTCAGCGATTTGAAAAAATTCATGGTGAGCAATACATTACTGCAGACATCGAATCGCCTTTGGCAAAAGTGAAGATGGATATTCACCAGATTCCATTCTCAGAAAATCATTTCGATGTGGCGTTGTGCAATCACGTATTGGAACATGTGAAGGATGACCTTCAGGCGATGAGAGAAATTCACCGTGTGCTCAAGCCAGGAGGATTCGCCATTCTTCAGATACCGTTTTTTCATCCAGTTCCTGATCAAACATTTGAAGATGATTCCATCACCGATAAACGAGAACGTGAAAAAATATTTGGGCAGGATGATCATGTACGGAAATATGGAAAAGATTACGCCACTCGAATTACACAAAGTGGGCTGATAGCGGTGCAGGATGAGTATGTTAATTCACTCCCAGATGAAACCCGGAAAAAATTCGGGTTGGCAAAAGGAGAAATCATTTACGTAGGAAAAAAGTAAAGCCATGCCCGACTTCGCAATAATTTTTGATATGGATGGCGTAATTGTGGACACGAATGCCTTCCATAAAGTAGCCATTCAACAATTCTGTAGAAAATATGGATTTGAATTAACCGATGCGCAATTACGGGCTAACGTTTACGGGCGTACTAACAAAGACTGGCTTACCAATCTGTTTGGAACCTTATCTGCAAAACAGCTTCAGGCCTACGCAGAGGAAAAAGAGCAACTCTTCCGTGAAATGTATGCACCCCACATCAAACCTGTAAAAGGGCTTGTGGCATTTCTTGAAAAATTAGTGAACGCCAGTATTCCACGAGCAATTGCGACTTCCGCGCCACGCGCTAACGTTGACTTTGTGCTCGACAAAACCATGCTGGGGAAATATTTCGATACTATTTTAGATGAAAGCATGGTGACCCACGGAAAACCTAATCCGGAAATTTATCTAAAAACTGCACTGGCTTTAGGATTCCCTAATGATCGGTGTATAGTTATTGAAGATTCCCTTTCCGGAGCTACCGCGGGTGTAAAATCCGGATCAAAAGTAATCGGGATTACCACCACTCACACCCGGGAAGAACTTACAGAAGCTTCGATTGTCATTAATGATTTTGATGAGTTGAGTGTTTCTGATCTCACCAACATTCTTCAAAAATAAAAATGCCTGGCTCATCACCAGGCATCTTCTTATTTTTTTAATGGATAGAATTAACCGAGTTTATCCAACACATCCATCACTTCACGAACCGCTTTACGGCTTGCTTCCATGAGTGCCTTCTCATCTGCATTCAGATCAAGCTCAATAATTTTCTCCACACCATTCTTACCTAACACTACCGGTACGCCCAGGTAGCAATCTTTAATTCCATATTCACCCTCCAACTTCATACATACCGGAAACACCCTGCGCTGATCCTTCACAATAGCCTCCACCATTTGAGCGGCTGCGGAACCAGGTGCATACCACGCAGAAGTACCCATGAGTTTTACCAATTCTCCTCCACCAACTTTTGTTCTTTCCAGAATAGCGGTAAGCTTATCCTTGTCGATCAACTCCGTAACCGGAATACCCGCCACCGTAGTGTAGCGAGGAAGTGGAACCATGGTATCACCATGACCACCCAATAACATGGCCTGAATATCTTTTGGTGAGATGTTTAAGGCTTCCGCTAAAAAAGCCCGGTAGCGAGCCGTATCCAAAATACCGGCCATCCCCATAAGACGAGTGCGCGGAAACTTGGATGTAATGTGTGCCTGATAGGTCATCACATCCAAGGGGTTTGATACCACGATAATAATGGAATTTGGAGAATGCTTCACAATATTTTCGGTCACCGATTTTACGATACCGGCATTCGTAGTAATAAGGTCATCGCGGCTCATACCGGGTTTGCGGGGCAACCCTGAAGTAATCACTACCACATCTGAATTGGCAGTTTTAGCATAATCATTCGTAGAACCAATGGAACGGGAGTCGTAAAGATCAATCGGAGCCTTTTGCCAGATATCCAGAGACTTGCCTTCGGCAAGACCCTCCTTAATATCGATTAACACGATTTGATTAGCCACCTCGCGGTATGCGAGCACATCGGCACAGGTCGCTCCTACGTTACCTGCACCAACTACTGTAATTTTCATAGGACTATAGATTTAGGTTTTTTTTGAATGTCGAACCGGCTTTGAAACAAGGCGCCAAGTTATAAATCAGGAGATCAAACAAAAAGGATATTAAACAAAATGTGGGTAGATGGAAAACGACAATGCAGACTGGGTTTGGGGGGTAATTTTAAACCGGTTATCAATCCGGTAACCCACTACCCAGGCAATCTGTCCCCCTGACTCCAATACGGTGACCACATTCTTCTCCGCCAGCGATACCTTCTTGTCAATTAAGAAATCACTCAGTTTACGTTTATGTTCCATGCCCAGCGGGTAAAAGAAATCACCCGGTTTCCACCTGCGCCAACACAGCGGAAAGGTAAGTTTGTCGGCATCCAGCAAGGCCAGATTCGGATCATTTACCGGCTCCATCGAAACAGGTTTTTCAATGCCCATATCCCATGATCCTAAATAAGCACTTGACTGTCCTTGCGCAATGGTGACATCCACCCAAAAATCTTCATGCGGAGACAGAATCAGATCATCGCGATCAATTGTCAATTGATGGGATGGTGATAAAAATCGTTTACCGGATTGGCCATGAAGAACCTTAGCAACTTCTTCACATTGATCAAAGTTGAATCCATACTCTTTAATGACAAGCCACAGAAGAGTTGCATTTATGAATGACTTTTTAGTCATCCGAATTTCTGTTCCCTGCTTTACGTGGTCACGCTTCCATTGCGCAAGTTGCTGTTCAAAGAAAAACTGTTCGTCCTTAATTTTTCGCAAACCTCGCTGAAGAGTAGACTCCAACGAAGGATTAAGTTCCAGGAGTTTGGGTATAACCTGATGGCGTAAAAAATTGCGTTGGTAGTCATCCGTTTGGTTACTGCGGTCTTCCCGCCAGGTAAGTTGATTTTCGAGTGCATACTTTTCAATGGCTGTACGAGTCGAAAATAACATCGGGCGAATGGTTCGGCCATTCTTAATGGGGATACCCGAGAAGCCTTCAAGCGATGCGCCATGAACCCAGTTTAGTAAAACAGTTTCAATTGTGTCATTACTGTGATGGGCAGTGGCTAACCGATCATATCCATACTGTTCCAACAACTCATCAAACCAGGCATATCGCAATTCACGAGCGGCCATCTGAATAGAGACACCATTTTGGGTTGCATATTTTTCAGTTTCAAATCGCCTCGTGTAAACTGGCACCAGTAGTCGTTCACAAGTTTGTTTGATGAATGCTTCATCTCCATCCGATTCGCTCCCCCGTAGTTGAAAATTGCAGTGTGCCACCGCGACTGAATATCCTACCTCTTTAAAAAGGTGAAGCATGACCATCGAATCCAATCCTCCACTCACCGCCAGCAAAATTTTTTGATTGTATGTGCACAGGTCATTTTGTTCAATATGGTTCAGAAATTGCTTCAGCATGAGCCAAAGATAAGTTTTTGGTTAATTTTGACCTCATTCATCCATTTATGCGCTTTGCTACGCTGATTGCATTACTTACCCTCCTCACGCTGACCCCAGTAATGGCACAGAAAAAAGTGCAATTGCAGAAAGGGGCAGGCAAATTAATTGGAGGCGTTAGGAACGGGGAGCGGATTGAACGGGTTATTGACAACGTGGTTTTCGTACAAAATACTACCACAATTTATTGTGATTCAGCCTGGTTTTATCGGTCAAAAAATACCGTTGAGGCTTTTGGTCGTGTGCGTATTGTGGAGGGCGATTCCATTACGATCACTGCTTCCCGACTGGAGTATGACGGAAATACAAAAAAGGCAAAACTCCGCAACAATGTTGTCTTCACGAAGTTGGCCACCGCAACACTCTACACCGATTTTCTCGATTACGACCGACCCACCAACGAAGCACGCTATTTCAATGGTGGGAGACTGGTTGACAGCATCAATGTTTTGACCAGTAAAAAGGGATACTACAATGCTTACTCCAACCTCGCCTCATTTAAGAAAGACGTGAAGGTTACCAATCCCGATTATACCATGTCGGCCGATAGCCTGCAGTATAACTCGAAAAGTAAAATTATTCTCTTCGTTTCTGAAACTACGGTAGTGAATAAAGATAGTAGCTCTTTCATTTACAAATCAGGACAATACAATACCATTACCCGAACCTCCGATTTAAAAGAGGGACTAGCGCAATCCAAGAATTATGAACTGAAAGGAAATTCGTATGATATCGATGACCAGCGCAAAATCTATAAAGTAAGAGGTAATGTAGTGATGACCTATCGGGATGAAAACCTGATTGTGTATGGTCAAGCCTCTGATTACTATCGTACAAAAAGCATTGTTAAAATATACGATCAAGCCTACGTAGCAAAAGTGACGGATGAAGGTGATACGCTTTTTATGACGGCTGACACCTTGATTTCCATTGACAACGTTGACCCCGCAAAAAAAAGATTGCTGGCATTCCATAATGTAAAAATTTTCAAGAAAGATCTTCAGGGAATTGCGGATTCACTCGAGTATCGATCAGCAGATTCAACAATTTACTTTTACAAGGATCCAATCTTATGGACCGATGGTAACCAAATGACAGCTGATTCGATCAGTATGTTAATCGAGAAAAATACCATCAGCAGGATTTTTATGGTGACCAACTCTTTTGTCATCTCACAAGACACCTTGCTAAATTTTAATCAAATTAAAGGTAGAAGGATGACAGCTGAGTTTGGCAATAATGAACTAAAACGCGTAGTAGTCGAGGGTAATGGCGAAAGTCTCTATTTCGCCCTGGATGAAAAAACCAATAAGCTCTCGGGTATGAACAAGATCATTTGCAGCAATATAATTATCCGGTTCGTAGAGGGAAGGGTAAATAACCTGAGCTTTTATGTAAAGCCTGAAGCTAATTTTATCCCCCCACATGAGTTAAAGGAGGATGATACACAGTTGTCAGGTTTCTTATGGAAAGCCGACCTGCGCCCTGCCAAAAAAGATGTGGTAAAGGTTCAAACCCCCGAAAAGAGCCAGGGCCGTAAACGATTGGAGTTTTAAGTTATTGTTAACCTTCTCAAATTCTTTGATTTTCATTATGAGATACCCTCAAAATCAGCTAAATTTTCACAAAACTTCATACCCTCTATATGAAGAGATGGCTACTGTTGATTGGGTACGTGTTGTTGTGCGGGTCTTTATCTGCGCAAAGCTTCGAGGTATCGGGTCTGCAGGATGCTTACAAAGGCACCATTGGTGACCTTATTAAGGCTCCTCTTCGAATTAAAAACAAGTCTGAAAAGCCTATAACCCTTGTTATCAGAAGGGTTGACACACAAATCGGAACTACTCAAAAAAACCTGTTTTGCCCCGATAACAATTGCGCTGACCAGCGAAGTGAGGAGTACATTTTTAAGATTGAGCCAGGTCAAACCCTTCAAAACTTCTCCATTGGTTTGGAAGCAGGACTTGCAGAGGGGTTTAGTACCGTTCGCTATCTTATTTTCAACAAGTCAAATCCATCTGAAAGCAGCTCCATAGAGCTCAACTACGTGGTGGAAGGAAGGTCGGAGAAGAGTAATATTTATTCATCCAAGTATATTACCATACATGATGTTTACCCTAACCCGGTAATCGATTACGCTAACATTGATTATAAGCTTCACTCCGATGAGGTTAAAACCAAAATTGTTATTCATAATATTTTGGGTAATACCTTAACAGAATACGAGTTACCTTACCTGGAGACCAGCATAAAGATTCCTGCCGAGCAGCTCGGAGCGGGAATTTATTTTTACACCCTCTATATCGAAAATGAGGGAGTAATGACCCGCAAACTTATCGTGAAAAAATAGAGGCAGGCAAGCCATAACCGCCAAAATAATCCGTTTTACACTTATCGTGTGTTGTGTTATATTTGCGGGCTTATGCGGAGAGTATCGTTAGTTGCCGGCTATGTTTTAGTGCTATTAATGGCGGTTTCCTGTAGTAAATTCAGGAAAATTGAAAAAAACCCAGACTGGCGCGTAAAGTACGAGGCTAGTTTGGTGTATTACGAGAAGAAGGACTATTACCGGGCTTCTATTCTTTTCGACCAGATTTTACCCATTATCAGGGGATTGCCCGAAGCCGAGAAAGTTCAGTTTTACCTGGCCTATTGCCAGTATAATGAGAGGCTTTACCTTCTGGCTTCAGAGCAGTTCAAATCGTTCTATGAAACCTATGGACGGGGTGTTTTATCGGAAGAGGCTAGGTTTATGTATGCCTACTCACTCTATAAATCGTCACCTGGATCTAATCTGGATCAATCCGGAAGTATACAGTCGATGACCTCTATGCAGGAATTTTTGAACCGCTATCCGAATAGTAAGTTTAAGGACCAGGCCATTGAGGTGATCTTTACTACGCAGGAGAAACTGGAGAAAAAGGGATTTGAAAATGCCCGCCAATATGTAAAAATGCGAAGCTATAAGGCTGCCATTGTGGCCCTAAACAGCTTCAAGAAAAATTTTCCGGATTCAAAATATCTGGAGGAGGCGAATTACCTCATCATCCTTTCGCAGTTTGAATTGGCTGAGGTGAGCATTCGCTCTAAGCAACAAGAACGCTATAAAGAAGTACTCGAAATTTATAAAGATTTTATTGACCAGTATCCACAAAGTAAATTTCTAAAGGAAGCTGAAAAGGTTTACATCGAAAGTACAGATAAATTAAAAACGTTTAAGACAACAAATTCATAATACTATGGCTATTCAATCCTCTATTATCCCGCGTGACATTGATAAAATGGCAGCACCAACTGGTAATGTTTACGAATCGGTAGTGATCATTTCAAAACGCGCCAGACAAATTTCTTCGAACATCAAGGAAGAACTCAACAATAAATTAGCTGAGTTTGCCACCACGGTAGACAATCTTGAAGAAGTGTTTGAGAACCGCGAACAAATTGAAATTTCTAAATTCTATGAGCGCATGCCTAAGCCTACTTCAACGGCTACGGAAGAATTCTTAGAAGGAAAACTCAATTTCAGAAGAAGAGAAGAAACCGAAGTGAAGTCGGAGCTTTAATACTTCATGCTTCAGGGCAAAAAAATAGTATTGGGCATAACCGGAAGTATTGCCGCATACAAAGCAGCAGTACTTATCCGCTTATTGGTAAAGGCAGGAGCTGAGGTAAAGGTCATCATGACTTCTTCAGCAAAAGATTTTATTACACCCCTTACCCTTTCCACCCTTTCTAAAAATCCTGTTCTTACGGAGTTCATCAAAGATGAAACCGGCCAATGGAACAACCATGTTGACCTTGGGTTATGGGCCGATGCCATGATCATCGCTCCGGCCAGTGCCAACACCCTTGGTAAAATAGCCAATGGATTATGTGATAATCTGCTAGTAGCTGTTTATCTCTCTGCCCGATGTCCGGTGTTTTTAGCACCGGCCATGGATTTGGACATGCTAAGCCACCCCTCTACACAGACAAACCTCACGAAAATTATTTCTTTTGGAAATCACCTCATCGATCCAACGCATGGCGAGTTAGCCAGTGGGTTGGTAGGAATCGGAAGAATGGCCGAGCCAGAGGAAATAGTGGAACATCTCGTGGATTTCTTTGCGCAATCACAAAAGCTAAAAGGAAAAGTCGTACTGGTAACTGCCGGACCAACCCATGAAGCTATAGACCCCGTTCGGTTTATTGGAAATCATTCCAGCGGGAAAATGGGATTTGCCATTGCGGAAACTCTTGCCAGTCAAGGTGCTACCGTTAACCTGATTACCGGACCTACTACCCAACATACTTCACACCCTGGTGTGAACGTTAAGCATGTTGTATCCGCTGAAGACATGTACCAGGCTTGTATTGAATTATTCCCCAAAACCGATGTTGCCGTACTGGCCGCTGCCGTAGCAGATTATAAGCCAACGGTTACGGCAGATCAGAAAATAAAAAAGAAAGAGGATACCCTCTCCCTGGAGCTTACCAAAACGCATGACATCGCTGCCTCATTGGGTAAGCTAAAACATAACGGTCAGGTTATTGTAGGATTTGCATTAGAAACCGAACAGGAGCAATCCAATGCATTAAAAAAATTAGAGTCAAAAAATTTCGACTTAATTGTGCTGAACTCGCTAAACGACAAGGGAGCAGGATTCGGTCATGATACCAATAAAATTACGCTGATGGATCGTCAGCAGAATATTCGATCATTTGATCTCAAGAGCAAAAAAGAAGTAGCTCGTGATATTGTCTCTGCCATAATTGAGAAATTACATGCGTAGAGCCCTTCTTGCCGCACTCCTCTTTCTTTCGCTCAGCAGCTATGCCCAGGAATTAAATTGTGTTGTGACCGTCAACGTAGGGCCACAGGTTCAAACTACTGACCGAAATGTATTTCGCGATATGAAGACTGCCCTTCAGCAGTTTTTGAACAGTCGCAAGTGGACCAACGATGCTTATCAGCCGCACGAAAAAATAAACTGCAGCATATTGATCAATATCAACGATATGCCTTCTATCGGGATTTTCAGTGCCTCCGTACAGATTCAATCTGCTCGCCCAATCTATAACTCGAATTATACCAGCCTGCTGTTGAATTTTGCCGATCGAGATTGGGAATTTGAATACATCGAATCGCAGCCACTGGAATATAACGACAACACCTACACCAGTAACCTCACCTCCATGCTGGCGTTCTATGCATACCTCATCATTGGTATGGATTACGATTCATTCAGTGAGTTGGGAGGTACACCTCATTTTCAGAAAGCACTAACCGTGGTGAACAACGCACAATCCTCCAACAGACCCGGGTGGCAAGCCTTGGGTAGTACACGAAACCGCTATTGGATTATCGAGAATCTGATCAATCCTCAAATGACCGATGTGCGAAAATCAATTTACAATTACCACCGACAGGGGTTGGATACATTCGAAAAAACACCGGATAAAAGTCGGGAGATCATTCTGAAAGGATTGAAAGACATTAAGAAAGCCCGCGATATCAATCCCAACGCCATCCTCATCATTTCCTTTTTCGATGCCAAGTCGAAAGAACTGGCCAACATTTTTTCCGAAGGAGCACTACCCGTCAGGCGGGAAGCGTACGATCTGATTATTGGAATAGATCCCTCCAACCGGTCGAGCTACGAAAAAATCATTCAGAATTGATAGGATTTTGAACCCGTTGTGGGTTGTTTAGCAAGCGCATGCAAAAAAGACAACTTCGACTGAGCCATCCTGCTATTATCCGTCAGCGACTCGCTGAATTTTTAGGTAAAAAAATTAATATTGTACAACAGGATAATACAGTGATTTTTGGGGAATTAACTGCTGTGGAACACAATCAGTTTACCATAAAAAGCATGCGATTGAAGAAAACAACACACTTGATCAACGATATTTACGAACTCTACTTAGACTTTGACGCCTGATGCTAAAGCATCTTACCATAAAAAATTACGCACTTATCAAGCACCTGGAAATGGAGCCTTCCAAACAACTCAATGTGGTTACGGGTGAAACCGGGGCAGGTAAATCTATTATGCTAGGGGCAATCGGCTTACTGAAAGGTAATCGCGCAGACACCAAAGTACTGTGGGATGAAGAAGAGAAATGTGTGACAGAAGGTGTTTTTGAAATTGGCTCCTATAAATTGAAAAACTTTTTTAAGACTGAAGATCTTGACTACGATGACACTACAGTAATCCGCAGAGAAATCAGCCCGGGGGGAAAGTCACGTGCCTTTATTAATGATACCCCCGTTACGCTTGATGTGATGAAGAAGTTGGGAAGCCTTTTGATGGACATTCATTCTCAACATGAAACCCTTCATTTGGGTAATCAACTCTTTCAGCTTCGCCTGATCGATTCTTATGCCGATAACCAGAAACTGTTAGAGGAGTACAGTGACGCATGGAAACAATTCCAGCAACGAAAAAAGGAATATGAAACACTCGTACGTGAGGCAGATACCCTAAGACAGGAGGCCGATTATATCAATTTTCAATTGGATGAACTAGTGAAGGCTGACCTGGAAGAGGGTGAGCAGGAAAAAATTGAATCGGAACTCAAGATCATGGATCATGCGGAGGACATCAAAAGCAGGTTCCATACCATGATGGAATTACTTAGCCGGTCGGAGTTTGCTTCACGCAATTCATTAGTCGAAGCAAAAAGTAATTTACAGCACATTGCTTCCTATTCCACACAGTACGAAGCCCTGCATCAACGTCTGGAGAGCCTCGTGATTGAACTGGATGATATTCTCAACGAGATTGAAAAAGAGGAGAGCACCATTGATTTTGATCCGGAGCGCGCTGAGTTTGTAAAAGAACGAATCAATCTCATTTACCGATTATTAAAAAAGCATCGTACACAGGATGTGAAAGAATTACTGGCACTTCAGGAGGAGTTACAACGCAAAGCCAACATTACTTCAAACCTTGATGAAGCCCTCACGAATACCAAAGCAGCCTACCTAAAAGCGGAGAGTGAATTAGTATTGCTGGCTAAAAAACTAAGCACCGCCCGAAAGAAAGTTTTCGATCCTCTGTGTAAAGAAATTGTGAGGTTATTGAGGGAATTAGGAATACCAGAGGCTGTACTAACAATCGATCAGGTCACTACGGAGCCCTCCGCTACCGGCTCAGATTTGATTGAATTGCTTTTCAGCGCCAACAAAGGGATTTTACCAAAACCCCTGGCACAAGTTGCTTCGGGTGGTGAGTTTTCACGCCTCATGTTTTGCATTAAATATGTGATGGCCGCCAAAACCTCCATGCCCACCTTAGTGCTTGACGAAATTGACAATGGAGTATCCGGAGAAATTGCTATGAAACTTGGGGGATTGATGAAAACCATGGCCAAACATCACCAATTGATTACCATAAGTCACTTACCCCAAATTGCTGCCAAGGCAGACGCACACTACTTCGTTTTCAAAGATAATACCTCGTCAAAAACGATTAGCAATATCAAGAAACTAGAAGAAGCCGAACGTGTGGAAGAAATCGCCAAGATGATTGGTGGTGCGAAGCCTTCGAAAGTAGCCTTTGAGAATGCCAAGGAGCTGATTGAAAGCTAAACTCAGGTAGCATTATGCTTTCAATTTTTTGTTTTTAATTCTTAATCTCCACACCGAGTCATACTCAATCTCTCCATCATCTACCATTTCCCGGATAACATCAATAAATAATTCGGTATCCTGAGGTGCTATACGTTCTTCCAATTGTTCGATGGTATATAATTTCTCGTTAATCAGCTTTAACACTTCGCCTCTCAATTCTTTAATTTCAAGAATGTTCTCCTTTTTCTTTTTGGCAATACACACATCACACTTTCCACAAGATTGAAAAGTTTCTTCACCGAAATACTCCTGAATCATCTGCATCCGGCAGCGATGTGAGGTCGTAACGTACTCCACCATAGATTGCATTTTTGAGTCCGTGAGTGCCCTTCGCTCTTCCAACCGTTTAATGTTTAGCGGCAGTCGGGCGGCATCCTGACGGGGAAGAACAAAAGTAAGTTGAGGTTTATCCTTTGCCGGACGATAAATCACCAGTTGAATTTCATGGAGGTGTTTTAACAACGCCATCAATTCATCCAATGAAATTTTTAGCGCTTTGGCAAGGTAGGCCTCTGATATTTTAGTGAACTCGGAATACAACTGCCCGCCATGCAACCTCAACAGCATCTTGATAATCGGATCAAAGCGAGCATTGGCTACCTGGAATTCATAAATTCTGGCTTTGTCAGCGGAAAATAAAAGTTGAGAGGGACTGTAAAAGCTTTCATTGAATTCAATCAATCCCTCTTCTTCGAGCTTCTTTAACCCACTGTACACTTCAGATGCATGCCATTTAAAGCGATCACAGAAATCATACAAGTCAAAATCGTAACTCTCCCCTTCGCTGCTTCCCTCGGCCAATTGAAAATAATTGGCCAGCGCCTGATACACTTTTTTCAAAAATTCAATAGTGGGGTGAGATTGAAGAACCTTGGTTTGCAAGGCAGCCACATCGGCACCATGATAAATAATTACGGCATAAGCTCGCACTCCATCGCGACCAGCACGGCCTGCTTCCTGGTAATAGGATTCAAGATTTTCAGGAAGATCAAGATGTACCACTGTGCGAACATCGGGTTTATCAATGCCCATACCAAACGCGTTGGTGGCTACCATTACCCGCTTTTTGTTTTTGATCCAATCGTCCTGATGCTGCGATCGTTGTTCAAAGGTCAACCCGGCATGGTAGTGAGTTGCACTGATACCTTTCTTCACCAATACCTCCGCAAGTTCATACGTTCCTTTGCGTGAGCGTACATAGATGATCACTGAGCCCTTAACTTTTTGGAGTACCTCCAGCAGCTTGCGTTCTTTATTTTCAGTTTTACGGACCACAAACGAAAGGTTGTCGCGGGCGAACGTTTGTTGAAACACCTCGTGAGATTTTTTAAAGGAAAGTTCTTTAATAATATCCTCTCGTACCTGATGTGTGGCAGTAGCCGTTAAGGCAATGATGGGTACGGAAGGGAAAATCTCACGAAGCTGAACAATTTGAAGGTAGGAAGGACGAAAATCATATCCCCATTGGGAAATGCAATGCGCTTCATCCACGGCAATCAACGACACCTTCATCTGCCTGACGCGGGCCTGAAACATTTCAGTCTGCAACCGTTCGGGTGAAACGTAAAGAAATTTCACCGGGCCCAGGATGCAGTTGTTTAAATACACATCAATTTCGTCCCGGCTCATACCCGAGTGGACCGCTATCGCATAAATGCCCTTACTCTTCAACCGCTCCACCTGGTCCTTCATCAAGGCAATCAATGGCGAGATGACAATGCACAAACCCTCCAACTGCATGGCCGGAACCTGAAAGCAAACCGACTTCCCTCCCCCGGTGGGAAGTAAAGCAAGCGTATCGTGACCATTCAATACGGAGGTAATGATCTCCAGTTGCAGCGGTCGAAACTGGAGGTGTTTCCAGTACTTTTTTAGTATGGTAAGTGATGCTTCCAAGAGAAGTACAATATAAAATGAAAGATCGGTAAAGAAGGTGTAAGCCTTTGGCTAAATAGATTAAACCCTCACCCAAGCAAATGGATTAACCTCTACCAACGAATTTTCTCCTTATTCAAAAAGGCGGCAATACCTTTTTTACAGTCGTCTGTGCCTCGGGCATGAGCATTCATTTCGGCAGCATATTGCAGAGCATCCTCCACCGAAAGGGATTGTACTTTTGAAATCATTTGCTTGGTGAGCTTCATGGATTGGGTGGAGTTAGATTCCACTAATTTTTTTGCAAAGGCCTCAACTTCAATTTCCAGTTTTTCCGGAGCGACAACCTGGTTAATTAACCCCAACTGTTTAACGTTTTCGGCTGAAAACAACTCCCCGCTTAAGAGCAACTCCTTAGCTTTCCCCTCCCCAATTTTTCGCAACAGAAAAACCATAACGATGGCGGGGATAAATCCGATTTTTACTTCGGTATAACCAAACTTCGCCTCCGGAACAGCGAAAACAAAATCACAAACCGTTGCCAATCCACACCCTCCTGCCAACGCATGGCCTTGCACCTGGGCAATGACGACTTTTGAATGCGTATAGATTTGCAAGAACAACTCCTTAAGATGATTAGAGTCGTTAAGATTTTCTTCGTACGAAAACTTTTGCAACTGCTGAAGGTATTCCAAATCGGCCCCGGCACAAAAGGCCTCACCGTTTGCTTTCAATATAATAACCTTAACCTGATCATCCTCTTCGGCTTTGGTAAACGCCTCCTTTAGTTCAGCCACTACTTCATAACTAAGAGCATTACGCTTTTCCGGACGGTTTAAGGTAATGGTCCCAATTCGATTATTGACACTGTAGTAAATGAATTTCATTTTTTAGAATGTTTAGCGATAAAAGCACCTGAATGGATTACCGAATGTATCCCAACAGAAAAAGACTGTGCCTCTTTCAGTATCCGTTCAGCAAAGTAAAAAGAATTACTACTATCCAGTATAAGACTTCTGAATTTTACCGAAGAAAGTGCTTTAAGGCTTTTAATACTATTTCTGCCAACAACCACATAGTCAACTTCTAAAGTATCGGGTAGTGTAAACTCCTTCTCTGCGAGTTGAAGAATGGTTATTCCATTCCATTGAAGAATACGGCAGCCACCTACCTCCCGGGCAAAATCTTGTTGCGCTCCTGAATGAATACTGCTCACTCCGTTTAGCAAGCGTGTTGGTCGAATGTGAAACCTGATTTTTTCCCGATCATGAACAAGTGTTGAATCAGCAAAGAAATATACTTGTCCGCGATCAACGATATCCAATGCACTATGACCTGCCACCCGGTATACCACTAGTTTTTGTTGATCAACTTCTTGAGTAAAATGATTCCATTGGATAATGGAAAATCCAATCACACAACCGGAGGCTATAAGGGCATAGCTGAATTTTTTAAACTCCACTAACAAAATGATGGCTACGATGGTCAGCATGAGTAACCAGCATTGAGAAGTAGTGATGTACACATTATCGATGATACTGTACGGAAAACCCTCAACACTGAATACACCCATATTCAGTAAGCGGATCGTCCATTCTAATAAAAATCCTATGACCAACACTAAGGGTTGAACCACACTCACTGCGATCACGAGTATCCCCAACACGAGTACAGCAAATGATCCCGGGATCACAAAAAGATTGGAGAATAAAAAGTAAACAGGAAATTGATGAAAGTATAGCAAGCCTAACGAAAAGGTAGCTACTTGTGCAGCAATTGAAACACATGTGATTTGCCATACCCTATCCCACAATACATGATCAGGTTCCCACCAGCGATACAACATGGGCTGAAGGTATACAATGCCGATCACGGCCAAGTAAGAAAGCTGAAATCCAACCGACATGATCAAATAAGGTTCAAACAATAACAAACAAAAGGCTGAAGCTGCCAGTGTATTATAGATATTGGTTCGTTGACCCCAGGGTCTGGCAAGCGCCACAAATGAAAACATGGTTACCGCCCTCAACACAGAAGGCGACAACCCGGTGATGAAAGCATATCCCCAAAGTACAGTAACGCTGATGACCGCCAGTAACCATTTTCCGGTTGTTGTTTTATTCAGAGGCTTTAGAATTAGTAAGATCAACCAGTATATAATACCCACATGCAGACCCGATACGGCCAGCACATGCATGGCGCCCGTGGCGGAATATGCATTCAACAATTCATTATCCAGCCCATCCGTTACACCTAATACAAGGGCCGAAGCAATGGCCTGCTCTCGTACTCCTTTAACATTTCTTTTCAAGGCTTCATCCGCCCATACCCGGGCCCGAATGGAATAATCGATTAAGATATAGGGTGGTTGATGGTCCAACAGAAAAACATCCCCCTCTCTCAAAAAGTGTTGATGATAAATTTTCTTAAAGGTGAGGAATCGCTTGTAATCAAACTCACCCAGGTTGGAAGGTTCAGTTAAAATTTTTGGACTTCCTTCGATCAGCAATACATCGCCATACTGATAGGGATTACGATAAGCTTTCTTTGATAGATACAATAACACCTTTCCGGATTGCTTCTGCCATACCTTACGTTCATTTTGAACGGCAGTAACCATTGCCTCCACTTTCCAGGAGTTCTCTTTCTCTTGCGCATACTTGATCACGATTGCCTTGTAATACTTTATCGAATCGGAATAATTGAGAATATGATCGGCATGGTGGGTATCCGTTGCGTAGAATACGCGAATGTATCCCGCCAGAAACAACGCTACTAATGCGATGGGTCCGGGATTAAAGACTTTGTAGGTATTTGCTGATCGTAAAAATGCAATTACAACAAAGCCAACAGTAAAAAGCAGAAAAGCAACCTCTGTTATATTCTCGGGAAGCACCTCAGGAAAGTAGATACCCAATAAAATTCCTGAAATAAAAAACAACAGGAAGCGAACGAAGGCATAGGGCGTCCATGAAAACATAAGAAAAGATAGAAATTTAGCTCCGAAGCTTCAAGCCAAACAAGTATGTTCAAGGACTCTTAAGATTACTTTTTTGGAGGATTGTTCTCCTGATCGTAGGCTTGAATGATATCGCGCACCAGTTTATGCCGCACCACATCCTTTTCGGTAAGTTCGATAAAACCAATACCTTTCACAGCCCCAAGAATTCGGGCAGCCTCTTTCAAACCCGATCGTTGATTGTGTGGTAAATCAATTTGCGAAATGTCTCCGGTCACAATCATTTTCGATTCGGGACCCATGCGGGTTAGGAACATTTTCATTTGCATGGGGGTGGTATTTTGCCCTTCATCCAACAATATGAAAGCATTATTTAACGTACGACCACGCATATAGGCCAGGGGTGCAATTTCAATGATCTCGCGCTCCATATAATACTGGAGTTTCTCAAACGGGATCATATCGTTGAGCGCATCATAAATCGGGCGCAGGTAAGGATCTATTTTTTCCTTGAGGTCGCCCGGCAGGAACCCAAGGTTTTCTCCTGCTTCCACCGCTGGTCGGGTAATGATTATTTTCTTGATTTGTTTATCCTTTAAGGCACGAACCGCCAGGGCAACCGAGATATAAGTCTTTCCCGTACCCGCTGGACCGAGGGCAAATACCAAATCGTTCTCCTTTACCAGTTCGACTAATCGAACCTGGTTCGGACTTTTCGGCTTAATGGGTGCCCCCCGCGTTCCATACATGATAATTTCATCCGTAGAAGTCGCATCCCCAATCAACTCCTGTTCCTGCGAAACATACCCCTTCACATTCTCCTCCGTAATACGCCCATACTTATGGTAATGATCAATGAGGGCATTCAGAATGTCATCGATCTGTAAAATTTCAGAGGTGGTACCGCGGATCAGGATTTCGTTACCCCTGGAAACAATCCGACTTTTCGGAAACGCTGCCGCCAATGAATGGATGTTTTTGTTCTCAACTCCCAGAAAATCAGGTAAGGAAACGTTTTCGAGTGTAACTACTTTTTCGATCAATGGATAAGTTTTTCGATCAATGGATAAGGCTTTCGAGGATCAAAATTAATTAATTATCCTCTATAATTTTAGCGCGTAATTTTCGCAAACTTGCGGTACGAAATCTGCTTTCAGGCAGATCGATAAAAAAGTACAGTTAGAATGGCCATTGTCACGTTGCTTACAGATTCAGGCGAAAGCGATCATTACGTGGCAGCCATTAAGGCCAAAATACTGACCATCAACCCGGGAATACGGTTGGTGGATATCAGTCACCGTACACCTCCTTGTGATATAGGACATGCCGCATTTCTATTGAGGGCTGTTTTCCGCGATTTTCCAAAAGGCACTATTCACCTGGTGGGTGTTCATACTACCGGTCACCGTGACGATGCCCTTATTGCGCTTCAATTGGAAGATCACTATTTTGTTGGTTCCGACAACGGACTCTTTGGGCTGATCAGCGACAAGCCGCATCAGAATCTGATTGAGTTAAATTCCATTACTTCTATACAATCTACTTTTCCGGAAAAGGACATTCTTGCACCCGCTGCCGCAAAGTTAGCCAGTGGTGTAGCATTAGGTGACTTAGGCAAACCCATGGCGACTTTCAAAAAGATGATTGACCGGCAGGTGAAGGCCACGAAAAAACAAATTGCCGGTCACGTTATTCAGGTGGATAATTTCGGAAACCTGATTACTAACATTCCAAAAGAAGCTTTTGACATTTTGAGCAATGGTAAGACCTACACCATCCAATTTGGAGGTGAAAAGTTCAGACGTATTCATACACAATATTATCAAGCCGATGAAGGCGAATGCTTTTTGTTGTTCAACAGCCTCGGTTTTTTAGAAATTGGAATTTACAAAGGCAACGCGTCCGAATTACTGGGTCTTGCGTATGATAGCATGGTGAATATTATTTTTGACGAGTAAAAATGTGTTGAAGTGCTGAGGTGTTCAAGTGTTGAGGTAAGAATATCATATGTTTTGGCAATCAACTCAGGACTAAGAACTATTGACCAAGTATGTACTAACTCATGATTATACGAATTGTTCGCATGCACTTTACCGATGCCGGGGTAGAAGAGTTTCTTGAAATCTTCAATAAGAACAAACAAGCCATCCGAAATTTTCCGGGCTGTACACATTTGCAATTATTGAAGGATGCGGAGGAGCCCAACACGTACACCACACTAAGTTATTGGGATAATCCTCAGAGTCTCGAAAACTACCGCAAGTCAGAACTTTTTGGAAGTGTGTGGGGAAGAGTAAAAACGCTATTCGCGGAACGATCACAGGCCTTTTCACTCGAAAAATTTATTGAATTGTAGTTCAGAATTAAAGTTGAACCATTTCATTTTCTATGCGCGGTTAATAGGTGGTTTAAATAGCGTTTGTCATTACCGCTAAACATTTAACTTGCTTATCGGATATTAATTCACAGAAATACTCTCTCTTATGAAAACTACAAATTATTGTGTGTTGACGCGATTTATTCTTCTGATGATACTTGCTTCCCCCTTGGTTGGATACGGACAGCAGACTACTAATCAGAAAAAAGATTTCAACCTTACCTTTGAAAAGTTTACACTGGATAATGGACTGGAAGTGGTACTTCATGAGGATCATTCGGATCCTATTGTTGCCGTGGCCACCGTCATGCACGTTGGTTCCAATCGTGAAAAACCGGGCAAAACCGGCTTTGCCCACTTCTTTGAGCATATGTCCTTTAATGATTCAGAAAATACACCTCAGGGTGCTAACCGAAAATTAATTCCGGAATGGGGTGGCAATCGCAATGGTGGTACTTGGTCGGATGGTACTATATATTATGAGGTCGTGCCTAAAGATGCTTTCGATAAAATTCTTTGGATTGATTCAGATCGGCTGGGCTTTATGATTAACACGGTTACCAAGGAAGCCCTGGAAGCTGAAAAACAAGTGGTGAAAAATGAGAAACGTCAAAATGTAGATAATGTACCCTACGGCTACACCGATGAGATTATCCGGACCAATCTATATCCAAAAGATCATCCCTACAGTTGGACGGTCATCGGCTCTCTCCCCGATCTTCAAGCGGCTACGTTGGATGATGTAAAAGAATTCTACGATATGTATTATGGCGCGAACAACGCTACACTGGTTATTGCCGGAGATATTAATATCCAGGAGACCAAAGAAAAAGTGCAACGCTGGTTTGGTGAAATCCGGAAAGGTCCGGAGGTAAATGCCCTGAAACCGATGCCCGTAAAATTAGACCAGACTAAGTCATTTTCTTTTGAGGATGATTTTGCCCGTCTCCCGGAGTTAAGAATGATTTATCCAACCGTTGAAAATTATCATGCCGACTCATATGCGCTTACCATTTTAGGTGAACTATTAAGCGGAAGTCGCAAGTCACCCCTGTACAAAATAATTGTGGAGGAGAAAAAACAAGCTCCGGGGGTAAGCAGCGGGCAGAGTAGTGAAGAACTTGCCGGTGAATTTGTAATACGAGTGCGCGCCAATGCAGGTATCAGTCTGCAGGATGTAAAAAATTCTATAGATGAAGGGCTCCTTCGATTTGAGAAAGATGGTTTCAGCGACAGTGAACTTCAACGCGTAAAAGCTGAACAGGAAACAAGCTTGTATCAAGGCATTTCCACCGTGTTAAATAAAGCATTCACCCTGGCACAAGACAACGAGTTTATAGGTGACCCCGGATTCATTATAAAATCTGCTGCGCTTTTGCAAGCCGTGACACGCCAGGATATTATGCGGGTTTATAATCAATACATCAAGGGGAAAAATTACTTGATGACGAGTGTGGTTCCTAAAGGCCACGCAGAACTTTCCGTGAATGGTGCATTACCCGCAACGGTTTGGCAAGAACAGGTGGTCTCTAACGTGCAAAATGAAAATGTAACACGGGGTGAAGAAGCGCAAATAACAAAGACGCCAACAAAATATGATCGTTCAGAGCCTCCTTTTGGAGAGGCACCATTATTCAAAATGTCACCGGTATGGAATGCTAAAGCAAAAAATGGTCTTTCCATATTCGGAATTGAAAATAATGAAGTACCCCTGGTTTCATTCGACATTACCATTCCCGGTGGTCATGCACTTGATCCGCTGGACAAAGCCGGTGTCGCTAATTTAATGGCACAACTCATGATGCAGGGTACTGCCAAACGCACTCCAGCAGAACTCGAAGAAGCAATCGGGTTACTGGGCTCATCCATTAATGTGCAGTGTACCAACGAAGAAATACGGCTAACCGCCAGTTGCCTTGCCCGCAATTTCGAACAGACGTTTGCCCTTGCTCAGGAAATATTATTGGAACCCCGTTGGGATGTGGCCGAGTATGACAGACTAAAAAAAGCATTGGAGACTAATTTGAAAGGAACCGAAGCCAACGCACAGGCGATCGCCAATCGTACGTTTTTAAAATTACTGTATGGCCCGAAACATATTTATGGCTTGCCGGTAAATGGTACGCTGCAGACTACAGCCAACATAACATTGGATGATCTAAAGAATTATTATCAGACAAACCTATCACCATCTCTTGCATCCTTTCATGTGGCAGGTGCCGTAACACAAGAACGGGTTATCAAGAGCATCAGCGTATTGGACAAAAGCTGGAAGGCCAAAAAGACAATAGCTCAACCCGTTCAAACGCCAGAGCCTGTTGCTGCCGGAAACGTTTACTTTGTTGATTTCCCGAATGCCAAGCAATCGGTATTGTATGTGGGTCGCCTTTCGCTTTCTGCCAAGGATGCTAACAGCAACAACCTCGATTTTGCCAACGAGATTTTAGGCGGTGGATCCAGTGGAAAATTATTTCAAACATTACGTATTGAAAAGGGCTACACCTATGGTGCATATTCCACCGTGTTTAAATTCAAGGAGAAGGCCCCCTTTCTTGTCACCAGTAGTGTACGCAGTAATGCTACGCTGCCTTCCTTACAAATCATTCAAACCCTTCTTGCAGACTATGGAAAAAAATTCAGTGAACAGGAGGTGGCCATTACCAAGAATAAAATCTTAAAGAGCAATACGCTGGAGTACGAAAGCCTGGGAGCAAAATTGGGTGCACTGCGTGAGATCAGCAAGTATGGAAAATCCGTCAATTTTATTGAAGAAGATCAGCAGGAATTGATGAAAATGGCATTACCGGATTTTAAAGCGATCATTAATCAAAACATGAATGAACCCGATATGATCTATTTAATTGTCGGGGATAAGGCCACGCAATGGGAAGAGGTGAAGCAGCTCAAGGGAAAAGTAACCTTGTTGGATAGCTATGGAAACCCCATTCCCTAAGGGGCTGTACTCCAATTTTATTAGGTCTTTTCCCCATAACTTTTGTGAGTAAATCAAAGTTTATTCATATTTGCACCCCGATTCCAGTATAAAAGCCTGAGTGGCGGAACTGGTAGACGCGCACGACTCAAAATCGTGTGCCGTAAGGCGTGCCGGTTCGATTCCGGCCTCAGGTACAAAAGCCTTCAGAAATCTGAAGGCTTTTCATTTTACTCATGAAAAACAAATACCGGGTATTTGGCAATCACGGTAAAGGCTTTGATCACGCTCTTGTGGAATAGGGCTTCAATAAATCCGTGATCTTCTGCACAAAGGGCCAGCACATCCGCTTCATGCTCCAACATATAATGATGGATGCTGTTGATGAGCGTGCCGGTGTGAATGGTATCAAAATCAAGCGGTTCTTCGGGATAGAGCTCTTTTACTAATTGCTGAAACTCCTGTGTTTCTTTTTTTGCTTTCAAGCTTACAGATTCTTCCATTATCTGGAGCACGGTAAGTTTACTTTGCAACGGCTTCGTGAAATTGATCAGCTGACGGATCGGCAGGTCAGCTTTGCGCCAATAGTCAAAGGCATACACTACCTGTGTGACGTCCGTATACCCACAGCCCTCCGGTATCAACAATACGGGAGTTGACGATTTTCGAATCACATTGTATGTATTGCTTCCTGCAAAAAAATGGAAAAGATCGGTCGGCCCCTTGGTGCCCATAATCACCAAATCATATTTTTTGGCAACTTCCCCAATCGTTTTTGTGGTAGAGGTAATGGCCGTAGCCACTTCACTGTCGCATGGAACTTTAAACACATTCTGCACTTCGCGACATTGCGCTTCCAACTTAGAAGAAGCTGTTTCCACATTCCAATCCTCACCCCAAATCGCTTCTACCGGTGTTCGCTCAAAAAGCGATTGCACGTTGAGCAAGGTTAAATCGGCATGCACATGCTTAGCCATCTTAGCTGCGTAGGCGATGGCGTTATCAGCCGTGCTGGAAAAATCAGTAGGACATAGAATTGTTTTCATACATCACGCGGTTTAACATTCAACGTTTTGTCTTGCTTTGATCCAAAAAGAAAAAGTATACTGGTAATCAGGAGCGGTAAGGAAATGATCAGGAAAGGAACGAGGTCATCATAGGTTCCGAAAAACCAAATCGATACACCAAACAGAATCATGGTCGATAGAGCACTCCAGATGGGTTTGTTCCAAAGAAATACCAGGATCAGCACAATAAACATCGGGGGGAGAACATGCGGAAATCCTTCTCCTGTAATTCCTTCACCCACCGCAAACAATAACAGAAACGCACTATAAAGTACCAGAAATAATCGTGCAATCAGGATGAAATAGTTCATACTCGGTTATTTATTATTCAATACCAGTACCGGAAGTTTCTGATGATTGACTAAACTTTCTGCGACAGGGTGAGAAAAGAATTTCAACACACCTTCTTTATCATAAGTGGAGATTGCTATTAAGTCGGCTTCCAATTGAACCGCAAATTGATTGATGGCCCATTCTTCATCATTGGTATCGGCCACACTATAGGAATATTTAATATCATGATAGGTTGACGTCAATACATTCATGGTGGCACGTGCCACATCGGCAGAAACAGGATGCTGAATAAAATTGATATACACAAGATGAATGCGTGCATCATAAAGCTTGGCAAAATTGACTACTTCCCGGAAAACATTGTTCTCACTGTGTTTAAATGTAGAGGCGAATAAAATATTCCTAATTTGAAAAGTATGATCTTCATGCTTAATGACAAGAACCGGAACGTGCACATGGCGAATAATGCGCTGAGTATGGGAACCTAACAAGGCTTCCTTTACACCACTGGCGCCATGTGAGCCCATCACGATAAAATCAATGTGGTAGGGTTCAATATAATTTTCAATTTTATCCTCCCCCCGCTCCAATACAAGTTCAGGCGTAGCCTTAAGACCCAAATGTTCTGCACGGCTTACTACTCGGGCAAGCTCGCTTTTTGAATGGGCCACATGCTCGTTGTTCTCCAGAGGTTTAACTTTTGCATATCCTCCTGCCGCGGGATCCAAACAGATATTAAGAAAATAAAGCTCGGCATTCGCTTTCTTCGCCAATGCCATTGCCACAGAAGTAGCTGCCGTTGCACAGGGTGAAAAATCAGTCGGTACCAATATCTTTTTCATAGCGGTACTATTAAGGATTATTACTTTTTCTTTTTAAGCGAACACGTCCAGATGGGGAGATCGGTGTGATTCACAACATCTTCAGCAATGCTGCCGGCTAACAAGTGCAGTAATCCTCTTCTGCCATGCGTAGCCATAGCAATCATATCGGCACCGGTATCATGTGCAAAACTTATGATACCATCCATTTCATAAGCATCGCTTCGGACATTGAGCGTATAATTGTTGAGTTTATAATGCTTAGCATATTCCTCCAGTTCTTTTTTTATTTCAGGATCTCGCCTAAAATCGACTGGCGTATTCACATACACAACATGTAAGGCGGCACCAAAAAAATCCTGCAAGGCTTTAACTTCTGTAATAAATTCAACCTGCTTTAAATCGAGTGTGGTAGGAAGTACAATATTTTTAATGGACACGATATCCGGAGCTTTGCGAATAATGATCACCGGTACGGAAGAGAACCGCACAATTTTTTCAGCATTCGATCCAATCAAATATTCTTTCCATCCACTTACTCCATGCGTTCCCATCACCACTAAATCAATATTCTTTTCATCGATCTCCTGCTGAATGGATAAGGTAACTGGCCCAAACGCTGCACGAAAATTCACCCGCACATTGGATGACTGAACCATTCCTTTTAATTTTTCATACTTACGCCAGGCATCTTCTTCCAGCTCTTTTAATAGTTTCGTATCGACCACATAAGGCTGTACACCAAACGTACTCTCATACATAATCGGCAGATCAATGGCCTTCAAAACAATTACTTCAGCCTGGTTGGATGCAGCAAGAGAAAGGGCAAATTTATAGGCCTGTTGTGCAGGCTCAGAAAAATCGCAGGGAACCAATATTCGTTTCATAGCAGAGGCATTTAGTGATAGAAGGTACTCTGAAAAGAAATATCGTGGCATGATGGCGGTCAACGCTTGCAGATGACTTTTGTCACTCCAAACCGCTTAAATTCACGTAAATTCAGCTCATGATCATCTAGCGAAATGAAAGAGAGAAAAGAAAACCTGACTGATCTTTCCAACTTGATTTTTCGATCGGGTTGGGCAGTTCGGTTGGTTAATTTGATCACGATCTATCGCATTATCGCTGCACCCATATTATTGTACCTCGCCTTTTCGCATCAGTTCGAAATTTTCAAATGGCTTTTGGCGACAAGCTTTTTTACGGATCTGATTGATGGACAACTAGCTAGAAAATATAAGGCCACAAGTGTGTTGGGAGCAAAACTGGATTCGATTGGTGATGACCTTACCGTACTGGTAGGTGTTGTTGGATTTTTTGTAGCGCGACCGGAATTTATACAAGGACACGCTATTTACTTTATCATACTGTTTGTGCTCTTTCTGATTCAGCTCACGTACGCCCTGGTGCGATATGGAAAGATTACTTCCTTTCATACCTACCTGGCGAAACTTGCCGCATTGTTACAGGGCATATTTTTATGCGGATCCTTCTTTTTTGAAACGCCCTGGTATACGTTATTTTACATCACGTTTATTATCATTGCCCTCGAACTGATTGAAGAGACCATCATGGTATACATTCTTCCACAATGGAAAAATGACGTGCATGGAATTTATTGGGCACTCCAACAAAAGAATACCCCTTCTACTGACTAAGAACTATATTTGCCGGAACTAATGACAATACTCAGTACCGGAATATTGGAATGGAACAAAATAGTCTCTGTTATACCTACTACGTATTTAGGTTTATCCTTCCGGTCATGAGTGACCATCGCTATTAAATCCATTTTTTTGCTCTCCGCAAACTTTAATATTCCTCTTTCCCGTTCAACATCATTATATATAAAGGAGTTAAACTTCACCTCTTTCTGAACCGGTATGAACTTGACAATTCTTTTTTCTGCCGTTTCACTGTCTACAAAATTGCCTGGAGTGTTTACAAATACCAGGTTGACTACTGCGCGCAAATAACTTGCAAAGTTTTTAACCATATTTAAATTAGAAATAGTATCCTCTTCAAAATTGGATGGGAACATTATATTTTTTACCGACCTTAGAGGATAGTCCTTTTTCACGGAAAGTACCGGGCATGAAGCTAACCGCATCACACGCTGAGCTGTGGAACCAATAAAGAGCCCACCACTTTCACCCGCACCGTGTGCACCCATGATGATAAGATCCATCTTATACGTTTTAACAAACTGAACAATCTGATCATACGCAAGTCCAGCATACACATGTGTGTTAACTTCTACATTTTTGAATAGAGAGCCAGCAGCAAAGGCATCCAGTTTAATCTCAGCCTCCACCATACGGTTTTCAATTTCCGGATATTCTTGCTGCGCCTTTACCGGCATTCTATTCCAGTCAGACGGAGCATTAGCCACATGAAGCAAGTTTAGTTGCGCCCCTGTTTTCTGTGCCAGAAATACTCCGGTTTTTGCGGCACTTATTGAATAGGGTGAAAAGTCAATAGGAACAACAATATTCTTCATGGCATTTCTTAATTTGGGTGGATGGTATAAAGCATTTAAAATCACGCTAACCTACCGACATCCCACCGGTATTGGTACGATTACTGTCAGTCGACTGAATGATTTTCGTCATCGTGATGAATATCATGGAGGCTTTCTGAAATAATTACTAAACTTATTGTTCAACCCATCTATGGAAGTTTGGAAGTTTTTAGCGGGTTTGGGTTTATTTCTCTATGGAATGAACCTGATGGAGCACGTACTGAAAAAAGTATCGGGCCGGTCGTTCAAACTCTTTCTCAGAAAATACACTCAGAGTTTATTTAAATCCATTGCCGGGGGAACGCTTATCACCGGGTTAGTGCAGAGCAGCTCAGTGGTATCGCTTTTGGTACTGGCATTTGTTGGGGCTGGAGTTATTACGTATCGAAATGCCCTCGGTGTGATTTTAGGGTCAAACCTCGGAACAACCCTGACCAGCTGGATTGTCGCTACCGTTGGATTCAAATTAAATATTGAAAGCTTCTCGCTTCCGGTAATTGCTTTTACCGCCATCGTCATGTTCTTTGTTCATCGCAGGAAAAAGATCTATAACATTCTGCGGATATTTTTTTCAATCGGCATACTGTTTCTCGGTATTGGTTATATGAAAACCGGGGCCGAAAGTCTCGTGGGCACTTTTGATCTTGGCATATTAATGCAATACAATACGCTGGTATTTGTATTGGCAGGGTTCATTCTCACCACCATCATCCAGGCCAGCTCTGCTTCTGTGGCTATTGCATTAACTGCACTAAATGCCAATGCGATCGGGCTTCCGGCAGCAGCGGCTTTTGTTATTGGCTCTGAATTAGGTACCACCATTAAAATTGTATTGGCGGCAAGCAACGGCTTACCCGATAAAAAACGAGTAGCATGGGGAAATTTTACATTTAATATAACAACCACCCTAGTAGCCTACCTGACACTTCCTTGGTTGCTCTACTTCATTCAGGAAATTCTGCTTATCCAGGATCCACTGATCGCATTGGTATTTTTTCAGTCTGCCATTAACCTGCTAACCATTGTATTATTTATACCCCTAATCGGTCCACTTGCCAAATGGCTGGAGGGAAGATTCAGGAATGATGTCCAACGCGAAACCTCCTTTATCAGTCGTGATTTACCGATCGTTGGCGAGTTGGTAATGGATGCCCTGTACCACGAAACAGAATTACTCATTAAAAAAACATCGGAATTTCACACCCGTGTACTAAGTCTTTATGACCAAAAGGGAAGCTTTCTGGAATCGCTTACCCAACCTGCCGGCACCACCGAAGATCAGTATGAGCGCCTTAAAAAAATTGAAGGCGAAATTCTACATTACTATTCCACCCTGCAGCCCGAGGACCTTGATCGTGAGCAACACGACCAGGTTAATCAATACATCGCTGCTGTACGCCATGCCATTCACGCTGCAAAATCCATAAAAGACATTCAACACAATTTAAAGGACCTCAGCAACAGCGGAAATGATGCCCTGCATGAACATTATACCACCCTTCAAAAAAACTGGAATGAGTTTGATGCTTCTTTCCATCGCCTCCTGACGATTACCGGCACCAAACTCTTGTTTGAAGAACTTACCCTTGCCATGAAAGTAGCCTTTTCAGTTCAGGTGAAACACAACACAGCGATCGTTACTGCTCTAAAAGAAAAAAGGCTCACCGAAATTGACACTTCTACCTTGATGAATGTTGAACGAGAGGTTCTTTCCGGGAAAAAATCATTGCTACGAGCATTATCACACCTCAAACTCACACACGTCCAGGCAGATGTATTTGAGTTTCTTCCTGAAGAGTAAGTCTTTTACTTCTTCTTTGCTTTCTCCTTATCCTTGAAATATCCCCTGAACAAAGGGTGATGCTGCATGGCCTCCATGTTTTCGTTAAACTTAGCCGTACCTTCTTCCACATTTTTAAACGTCTGGTTTAACTTTTCCAACATTAAGCTATCCGACAACAAGGCACCCGCAGTTCCTTCTCCGTGTTTCAGTCTCATGCTTACCGTTTTCAGATCAGTAGCCACACTTGCGGCCTGGTTACTCGCCACTTGAATTTCATTCAGACTCTGCCGAAGTTGATTCACCAGTACGGTATCGGCAATCAATGTTCCTACCAACCCGTCACCACTTTTCACACGCATGGTCATGTCTGCAAATTCCTTTCCCGCAATTGCTGCATTGTAACTGGCTGCCTTAATATTTAAGGCTGCTTGCTTAATGTCGCGGGTAATCGCTGTATCGGATAAAAGTTTCCACAAACTCGTACTGTTGTTGATCTTCTGGGTGATCTTCTTAAGGTCTGAGGAAATTGCTGCGATATTTTCATTCGTGGTATTCAACGTACGAAGCATTTCATCCGTCTCTACCGGCTTCATCGAAAGAATTTCATCTCCGTCTTCCACTGCGGGTGAATCACCGGGCTGCCCGCTTATGTTTACCAATTTGTTACCCATGAGTCCATCCGTACCCACCGCGGCAATGGAGTTTTTCTTAATAAACTTTTTTAACTTCTTATCAATGATCATCGTTACCCGAACGGACGTATCACTTTCGAGGGAAATTTTTTTTACGGTACCCACATCAATGCCGGAAAAGCGAACGTTGTTGCCGGGCATTAACCCATTCACATTGTAAAAACTTGCATTGATGGTAAACGTTGATCCGAACAGGCTTCGGTTTTTACCTATCATGTAAAGTGAAAAGATGAGGAATAAGGCACCTGCCAGTACAAATAATCCAAGCTTTACATTATCAATTTTTTTTGTGCTCATATCGGTTAACGTTCAACAGTTTATTCAAAAAATTCATGCACTTTAGGGTCGGCCGATTTTTTCAATTCATCAAACGCCCCTACAGCATAACACTTTCCATCAATCAGCATCACCACGCGATTAGAAGTGATGTTAATACAGTTCATGTCGTGCGAGATAATCATGGCCGAAGCATTATACTTATGTTGTATCTCCACAATCAAGTCGCTGATCTCTCGAGCCGTGACCGGATCCAACCCTGTGGTAGGCTCATCATACAAAATAATATCAGGGCGTAAGATCAATGTGCGGGCCAAGGCAATCCGCTTTCGCATACCTCCCGACAATTCTACCGGCATCATGTCGATGGTATGTGCCAGTCCAACATTCCCAAGTGTTTCCAGAATAAGGTCTTCCACTTCCTTTGGATTTTGTTGGGCCTTCATCCAGTGCCTGCGCAGCGGAAACTCCAGGTTTTCGCGCACCGTCATGGAGTCGTACAGGGCGTTACTTTGAAAAAGAAAACCAACCTTCACCCGCATCTTGTCCAGGTCATCCTGATCCAATTCACTGATTTCCTTTCCAAATACTTTAATCGATCCGCTATCCTGTACCATCAATCCGATAATGCATTTTATCAACACCGATTTTCCTGATCCTGATTTCCCCAACACCACCAGGTTTTCTCCCCGGTACAGATTCATTGAAAAGTCACGCAGCACATGATTGTCTCCGAAGGACTTATTTACATTTTCAATCTCAATAACTGCTTCCGCTGCCATGATTCATCAGGTTAGTCCCAGCAAATCCGTGATCTGTACAGCAATCAAATCAATGATAAATACCAGCAATGACGATACCACCACGGCCGAGTTTGCTGACCGCCCCACTCCTTCTGTACCTTTCTTAGAATAATAACCTTTGTAGCATCCAATCATACCGATGGCAAAGCCAAAGAAAAATGTTTTAATGATGGAGGGAACGATGTCGCCATAGCCGAGTGCATCATACACCTGTGTCCAGTACAAATCCCAACTCACCACACCACGGATGTTAACACCAAGATACCCACCATACAACGAAACAGCATTGGAGAGATTTGCCAACACCGGGAGCATTAATGTTGTAGCAAGAATTCGCGTAACAATTAAGTATTTGAAGGGGTTTGTGCCTGACACCTCCATGGCATCAATCTGTTCCGTGACTCGCATAGAACCCAGTTCTGCACCCATACCTGACCCTACTTTTCCGGCACAAATCAACCCTGTAATGACAGGGGATATTTCACGAACCAATGAAATGGAAACCATAGAGGGCAACCATGACTCCGCACCAAATTCCACCAGTGTAGGACGCGATTGAATGGTGAGTACCAGCCCCATAATAAAAGCCGTGATGGCCACGAGTGGCAATGACTTATACCCTACCCAAAAGCATTGGCGAATAAACTCTGCAAACTCATAGCGAGGTTTAAATCCCTCCTTGAAAAAGCGACCAGTAAAACGCGATATGTCGCCTATCTCTTCAAGAAAAGCTGTATTGAAGCGTGAAAAAATTGATGAATTGGGCATGAATTCTGGCTTTTCATCTCACTAAATTTGCAGTGTATATCTCCGTTATCCCGTGATGAAAGTCAGTTGTTGTCGTGATCCTTATCATACGGAGTTGTGCCCTGATGCACGTAATTACTTTTGAGTTTTAATGGCCGTGTAAAGCATTATCTTCATACCATGCGCCTTCGATTACCCGTTGCACCAGCAGATGAATATCTAAGAGCACTACAGTACATAGTTTTTGGGTCTGCCTTTTTGTATTTCGGCCGCACCCTGTTTATACCCTTAAGCTTTGCCGTGCTTATCAGTTTTGTTTTGTACCCCGTGTGCGCCTGGCTGGAGAAAAAAAGAATAAAAAGGATTTATGCCATCTTGATCAGCATCATTATCCTGCTGGTGTTGGCTATTGCGGCCATTGGCTTACTGGTGAAACAATTCGGTGCCTTCCTGACGGAGTGGCCGGTGATCAAAGTGAAGTTGGAAGAATCCATGGGCGAGTTTAGTCAGTTCCTGATTAACTACTACTCCATTTCAAAAGAACAGCAGGGTCACTTTCTCGACCAGCTATTCAATCAATCTTCCGGTGATGTGATTCAACTAATTCAGCAAGCCATTTCGGCCTCTGCCTTTGGTATGGTGCTACTGATTCTTGTTCCTGTGTTCGCAGTTTTAATTTTATACTATCGCAATTTATTGGTGGAGGTTGTGTTCAGGTTATTTCCCGGTGAACGAAAAGAAGCAATTAAAAATATTCTCTTCCTGACCATCAATACTTACTACAATTTTATTAAAGGGATGTTCATTGTGTACGCCATTGTGGGTGTGTTGAATAGCCTGGGCTTACTAGTACTAGGCGTACCGCACGCCATCTTCTTTGGTTTCGTTGCTGCTATACTCACCTTTATCCCGTATGTAGGAATTATGGTTGGTGCCTTGTTACCCATGGCGATGGCCTGGATCACCTTCAACTCCATTTGGTATGCCGTGGGAGTAGCCGCCATTTTTGCTTTTGTACAATACCTGGAGGCCAACGTTATTTTTCCCGTAGCGGTGAGCAACCGGTTAAATATTAATGCACTGGCTACGCTGGTGGCCATTATTGTCGGAGGTATTCTTTGGGGCGTTGCCGGAATGATTCTGTTCGTACCTTTCCTGGCGATTATTAAACTGGTGGCCGATCTTCACCCAAAAATGAAAACATGGTCGATCTTGTTGGGAAAAGGTAATTAAAAAAAATGGTGCCAGGTTCGCAACCTGACACCATCCATATCTTCGAATTATCTACTTCTTCGCAGCCAGCTGCTTGAGCAATTCTTCCACCGCGGCTTTCAATTGATCGTCTGTTCCTTTCGCAATCCAATCAGGAGAATTGTATACAATAAGATCGGGCACTGCCGGGCCGAGCTCCTGGTTTTTATCGGTTGCCTTCGTATACCATCCTCTGAACGGCAGACGAACGAATGAACCATCCAGCAGCGGCCGACCACCCGTTGAAATTACTGACCCATTGGTTGGCACGCCTACCAGTTTACCAATGCCTAATGTTTTATAAGCATGTGAAAAGATTTCAGCATTCGAATAGCTTCCCTCATTACACAAGGCAATAGAAGGTTTCATCCAGGCAGAGAACACCAATCGTTCACCTACGGGGTAGTATTCACGGAATTTTAGTTTATCACGCTCCAGGTTTTCACTTGCACCGCGTGGAATCGTGTAAGCATGTTGCTTATAGTTAAGTATGGTCATCAGGTAATCGGTGGTAGAACCCCCACCATTATACCGTACGTCAACAATCAACCCATCCTTGCCATGCCCTGCTGCCTGCAGTTCGCGTTCAAACACCTCAAAACTTGACATGTTCATGGCCTGAATATGAATGTATCCTAACCGGCCATTTGAAAATTTGTCTACCAGTTTTTTCCGTTCTTTTACCCACTCTTGATACAAGAGTTGACGAATAGAATTGGTAGGCCTTACCACTACCTCGCGCGCCTTCCCCTCTGCACCACGCACCGTGAGCAATACACGCTCATTTACTTTGGTGTTCAGGGCATTGTAAAAATTATTCGTATCCGAATAAGTATCCCCATCGATGGCAGTTATAATATCATTCACAACCAGTTTAGAGGTAACCTTATCCACCGGAGAATTGGGAATTACCCGGATTACTTTCATCCCTTCCTTCACAGGCATAAGTTCTGCACCCAACATGCCGGTGGCATCTTTCTGTGTTTCTGCCTGTTGTGGGGTGGTTAAGGCCATGTGACTGGAGTTTAACTCGCCAAGCAGATAATTAAACATATCACGAAAATCTTCATTGGTGCTGGCCATCACACAAAGCTCTTTATACTTGGTGCGCAATGCATTCCAGTCTTTGCCATGAAACTGCGGATCGTAAAATCCATCGCGGAGCGTACGCCAAGCCTCCTCAAAAATCTGATTCCGCTCTGCTGCATAATCAATATGCTGTTTCACCAAATACGGCAGGCTCTCTGATTTATCACCTTTAATATCCAGGCGGTTAATCGATCCTCCCGATTTGAGGTAATACAGATATTTACCTTCCCGGTCGACAGACACTCCACTCGGGTTTGAGCCGCCTTTTGTGTGCTCCTTCAAATCCTTTCCATTCCATTTAATACTGTACAAATCGCGACCTTTTGCTGTACTGCTTACTCCCGTATAGAAAAAAGTTTCTCCATCTTTTGATATGGCCAGGTTCGACTCATCACCCGGAAAATTGGTAACCTGAACCAATCGCTCATAAATATTTTCCAAATCAATTTTAACAGGCTTTACCTTTTCATCTTTCTTGTCGGATGGCTTATCCGTTTTTTCGTCAGAAGAACTTTCATCCCAATCCTGAGTTGATTTCTCCCAATCTTCTTTCTTTAACCATGCGAACCAAACATCATTACTCTGGTTGTTGCGGGCAGAAATAAACCCGAGCTTTGAACCATCAGCGCTCCACATGGGTTGGGAATCATTACGGGGATGCATACTTACGTTCACAGGTTTCCCGCTATTATCCGCTGCGTGAATAAAGACTTCTTCATTGAAATATAAATCTTCCAAGGAATACGCTAACCACTTGCTATCCGGACTCCACCGGATACCTCCGGGTGAGGCCCATCCGTCTAACAGGGTTTTTTCATTACTCAGTTTTCCATCAGCGGAAATATCACTGACGATCAGCGTGCCACGTCCTCGCACATAAGCAAGCTTCTTTCCATCGGGTGATACACTCACGGATGACTCATCCTCATCGGTTTTAGTAATTCGTACTACCTGGTGCTTGAGTGCCTTAAAGAGTGTTGCCTTTTCAGCAGATTTAACCATATAGATATCAAAATTATTATCCTCACGGTCGGACGTAAACAACGCTATCGAATCACTGAGCCACGAGGCATCCATATCCCGATAGGCATGATCAGATAAATTTGTAGTTGAGTTTTTGTCTTTATTGATCTCTTTAACATACACCTCACCGCGCACACCAATAACCATCAATTTACCATTGGGCGACACTTCGTATTCTCCGGCATCGCTGGTGGTTGTCTTATTGACGATGGGATCAAAGCGAACATCTGCCCCGATTTGAATCGTTACTTTTTGAACAGCTTTTGAATCGGTATTCATGAGGTAAATATCTTTACCCCGTTCCAACACAATGGATTTACCATCAGATGAAATCGAGAAGTAGCGAATAGAATGATCTTTATAGTCAGTAAGTTGTTCAGGAGCACCGGTAGGTTTTCCGTTTTCATCCAGCTTAAGCTTATACAGATTATTTCTGCCGGGATTGGTGCTTAAAAAATATAGAGTGCGGTTATCGCCCCAGCGTGGAAGAATATCGTTGGCGTCAAATGAGGTGATTTTAGTGAACGTTTTATTTTTCGAATCATATAGCCAGATGTCGCGATTGGAGGGGCCACGATAATCCTCCCGAAAAATCGGGTTGATGTCTCCTCGTGTGAACGCTAAAAATCGGCCGTCCGGTGATTGGATGGGGTCAAAGCCTACCGCATCCAATATTCTTGATTCCGTTCCTCCTGTTGCTGATACAGAATATACTTCCAACGGTCGCTCAATCTGGTGAAACTCACGTGAAGCAGAAAACAAAATATTTCCGGTCGAACTCCAGCTGGAAATATTATCGGCATTCGAATGATAGGTTAATCTTCTAGGTGCTCCCCCATCCACGGGCATGACAAAAATATCATTGTTGCCGTAGCGTGCTCCGGAAAATGCAATACTTTTCCCATCGGGACTAAATACCGGAGTACTCTCGTAGGCTTCATGTACCGTTAGGCGGGTGGCCTTACCACCACTGGCTGGAACTGTCCAAATATCACCCTGAAACGAAAAACTAATGACCGACCCAGTTGGGCTCAGGGCTGGGTACCGGATTAATACATCCGTGCTTTGTGAAAAAGCAGTGAACAAAAAACAAGTGGCAAAGAGTAGAGCTATCCCTTTCATAGTGTTGTATTAGGCTATTATTCTTCTAAATAATGGATTCGTTCAGGATAAAAAAAGTAGAAGTTTTAGGCGGTAAGAATCATGGATAAACTACCCTTTTACAGGATGCACTCCATTTTTTACTTAAAAATAAATTTTACCTTTAACCCATCCTTTCAACTAACCTAGTCTAATTTTTTATGCAAATCAGTAAAGAAAAAGTAGTCTCCATTCATTACACCCTGCGCGACAATACCGGCAACATTCTGGATTCCAGCGAGGGTCACGATCCTCTCTTTTATATACAGGGCATTGGCAATTTGATTCCCGGCATGGAAGAAGGGTTGGAAGGAAAGGTGAAAGGCGACAAGCTGGAAATAAAAGTGAGCCCCGAAAAAGGATATGGTGTGCGCGATGATAAAATGATTCAGAAAGTACCCCGCTCAGCGTTTGGAGCCCAGGAAGTGAAAAAAGGAATGCAGTTTCAGGCGGGTACTAATCATGGAACGCAGGTGGTAACGGTAACCGAGGTGGGGTTAGACAGCATCACCGTTGATGGCAATCACCCCCTGGCAGGAGTAGAACTTAATTTTTTGGTAGAAGTACTGGAAGTGCGCGATGCCACTACCGAAGAGTTAGCGCATGGCCACGTACACGGACCGGGCGGACACCACCATTAATAAAAAACCCCTGCAGTCTGACCGCAGGGGTTTCAATTTTCAAGTGAATGCATCACGCCATGGGTTTAGTAAAACGCAACCGAGTGATTTGAATGTGCTCTGTGCTGAGGAATCCCAGGGCACCCCTCACATACGACTTAGTAGCCTTCAACGTTTGGTGAAGACTATCCTCGTTTTCGTAGAACAAGTCATTGCGCTTTTTACGCGCCATAACCCGTTGTACTTCCGCTTGCACGACACGTTCATTGGCACTTTGCAACGCGTTTAACTTTTGACGGAGGGCTTCCACCTGAAGCTCCGGCTCGTTGGGCTGGTAGCGTGGGGCGGCTGAAACTGTTTCCACCAATTTAGCGAAGTGGTACACTGTGCTGGCAAAGTCTGTTCCGTAAACGGATGGACTTTTAGGCACGGATTCACCCTCTTTCACTACCTCGGGAAGCTTACTGATTCGCTTTCCCCACAGCTTACGAAAACTGGCCCGTGCATCCTTCAGGGTGAGGTCATCAACACCCGATCCCTTCAGCACGCTGAGAATGCGTGAGCTGAGTTTCCTGAGCCGGTGAAAGAGCGCCTCCCGACTGTTGGTTGCATTGTCGTACACCGTTTGTGTTTCGGTTACTTCCATCAATACTTGTTGCGCGTTGTTTAACTTGGCGATCAACGCATCCACCTGGAGGTTTTGTTGTCCGGGATTGTAGGATCCTCCGTACCCGGTGCAAAGACCCGTGAGCTTCTCAAAGGCTTGCATGTTTTTAACATGTGACATAACATTTTATTTATGTTATGTATTAGTACGTGAACACAATCCAACCGCGTTGCACTTTTTTAGGATATATATTTTTTTCGTGGACTGTAACCCGAATGTCACTGGCACGTTTGCGTGCATTTTTTCAGGAGGTGAAAGTTGAGATTCGCTGAACTGCATTTTATTGCCGACCAGTAACCACCTGGTAAAAAGTTAGGTGCTCATCCACCAATGTACCGGTGCTCACCCACCAATGTACCGGTGCTCACCCACCAATGGATCAGTGCTCACCTACCAATGTACCAGTGCTCACCTACCAATGTACCAGTGCTCACCCACCAATGTACCAGTGCTCACCCACCAATGTACCGGTGCTCACCCACCAATGTACCGGTGCTCACCCACCAATGGATCAGTGCTCACCTACCAATGTACCAGTGCTCACCTACCAATGTACCGGTGCTCACCCACCAATGTACCGGTGCTCACCCACCAATGTACCGGTGCTCACCCACCAATGGATCGGTGCTCCCAGGTTCCGATTTCAGTATAACCGTTTACAAACAGTTAAGGCCTTATTTTAGGGGTTTTTACATAAAAAGTCCCATTGGATGGGATTGCCACGAGGTTTATCTTGCAAAATCTAATAGGGAAATATAAGCCATATGGCTTATACACAATCGTTGTGCGCAAGCCGAAAAAAGAAGGAGTAAGATGGCAAATATTAAAGTTGGACAATTTTTCTGCTGGTTAGTAATTTACTTGTTGACCTTGACAACAGTTGACGGCCAGACTTCATCGAAAACTTGGGAAACAAAAGTCAAATCCTTGATTCCTAACAACTACGAAATCAAGGATCTTAAATTCGGACATTTAAACAACGACACACTAACAGATGCTATACTGATAATTAAATCAAAATTTGAAAAATTGGAAGACAGCATCCAAAGAGACCAATATCGACCTCTATTAATTGTAATTCAGCAAAACGACAAGTCTTTTAAAGTTGCCAAACGTAACGACCACATTGTACTTTGTAAGAACTGCGGAGGAGCTTTCTCTGACCCTTATGAAGGACTCTACGTTGAAAATAAAACGTTTCAAATAATATTTTCTGGTGGTTCGAGATGGCGCTGGACACGTGAAATCGAATTTGGTTATGACCCCGGCATATCAAACTGGGTCTTACTTAACGACTCCGGAGATGCTTATGACGGACTTCAAGAGGATACCGTTGAGTATCCTAAAAACATAATTTATACAAGCCTTGAGAAGAGGAAGACCGTAATAACAATTGACAGTTATAAAGGCGACAATTGACAGGCGGCCAGCGCACAACAATGTGTATGTGCTATGGCGCTGTAAGGAGAAAATAATTTTTAATTTAGCCAGCGCCACATCACATACACAAACGTTGTGCACAAGCGCAAATGCAGCTGCCGCGCGTTTGTTATCCAAGTGCGTTTCCACGCGCTCAAGTTTCAAAATTCCATTTGGAGTAAACTATACAAACTAAACTTCGACATACAAAAGTCGAAGCGAACGCTCGGGAAAAAATCTTGCCCTCTCCACCACGCTCCTACTTTGTAGCGCAAACCAGCCCGGGTCAAGTTTCAAAACAAAACTCGTGTATGCCGTGCAGATACGTGTTAAACTTGCAGATCAGGAAGCGCCAGTGCACAACAAAGTGTTTATGTCATTGTGCTAATAAGGAAGGTTATTTTTATATTGTTGTCGCACAACGCCATAAACACGGATCGTTGTAGCTCATGCGCTAAAAAGATTGAATTATGTATTAAGACTCTGACAAATGATAACTTCAAAACTAAGGCTTTATAATTTTTTACTAGACTCTATATTCTATTTGGTGACTGTTTATATTCTTATACTTTTACTTGAGAGTTATTTTAATAGGGACTTTTTGAAATGGATATTAATTGCATATTACTATATTTACTATCTTACGTTCGAATCAATTTTTGGACAAACAATAGGTAAAATGATTACTAAGACTAAGGTTGTTTCTTTAGATGAGAATAATGCTTCCTTCTTAAAAATACTTCTAAGGACTTTATTGCGATTAATCCCAATAGACTTTATTTCATATTTAATATCTCCAAATGGACTTCACGATAATCTATCTAAAACTAAACTCGTAAAACTCTAAACTTAAATTTTATTTCTATGAAAAAAATGACCAAATTATTTACTTACCTAATTATTGCCGGAGTTCTCTCAAGCTGCGCAACAGTTTTTGGCGGAAAAGTTTCGACCTATCAAAAAACCAAACCAGCCGCTGGACAACCACAAAGAGATGTAAGAGTTGGGGCTTTAATTGCTGACATTCTTTTATTTTGGCCTGGGCTAATTGTAGATTTTGCAACTGGGGCAATTTACAAACCAGAGGGTAAGTAAAATCTATTTATTCGGACTAAGAAAGATGTTAACCACTTGACATCTTTTTTATTTTAACAATTAAACCAAATCCAAAAAAAACTATGAAAAAATGTACTAAAGTTTTATCAATGCTGACATTGTTATCTTTCATATTCAGCAGTTGCGGGGTAATGTTCGGTGGAAGCAAATTCAGTGGTTCCATTGTAGCAAAGGACCACCCTAATGCTCAAATTTATGTTAACGGGAATAAAATCGGACAAGGAACTGCTATCGGCCTTTATCCAAGAAATAGACCTTTAACAGTTGAATTAAAACAAGACGGATGTGAACCTAAAACTCAAACATTCGATAATACATTTAGGACTGGTAATTTTATTTTAAGCCTCTTGACTTGGGGCCTAGTTGGCATTGCGATTGACTTGGGGACAGGAGCATCTTACAAGCCTGACCATAAGAGTAATCCGGCAATTGAAAAAATGAGTGATAAGAATTTTGCATTTACTGTTGACTATTCAGGTTGCCCACGATAGACAATTTACGTCAATTCAATTTATCGGGAGACTGGAGACAAGTCCAAAATAACTAACGATGGACGCGCACGAGCTACAACAGCAGGTTTGTGCAATGGCGGGGTCCGGTGTCCTCATTACTTTCGGTTTCCTTATTTACATTGTGTCGTGGGACAGGTCGCAACTGGTCGGGCTTAACATTTCGCTTCGCTCCATTTTTAAGCCCTCCTATGCCCGCCACTGCACAAACCCAAACGTTAGCAGCAAGGCATTATCGACAAGATGACCACACAAATAGTAATAGTTCTCGTATTGACATTTGTAATCAACTTGATTACGACTCTTTCTTATTCGGTAAGAATTGTTGGTATCCGGACAGGACGAATTGCCATTTCTTTTGCACTATTTAATATTCTCGTTTTAGTATCTCGGACAGCGAATGGATTTCAAGCACCACTTTTAGCAAAGACGGTTGAAAATGACTTAAAGATTGGTGTGTTTGACAATCTTGACACTTTTCGACTAATCATTTTATCTTGTTCCATCGCGACAATTATTGGTGCATTTCTAATTCCTACATTTCAAAGAATTTTATCAAAAGCGGTTAATGACTTTAGTATTCATAAGTCAATGGGAAAACTAATTCTTCATGGATTTTCTAAGACAGGCATTCTCTATTTCAAGGACAATATGACCATGCCGACCAAAGAAAATATAACGACAATAAGGCTTGACAGTGAATTCCCTTGGAGAATCTTTATTCTAAACATTTTTGCTGTTGCCATCTTGACAATTGGAGTTTTATCAGCCGTTTATGCCTCATACTTAAATCCTGACTATAGGACGACAGCCAGTAATCTTTCAGCATTCGTTAATGGCTTCGCGACAATTTTAATGTTTGTATTTATTGACCCTTACCTATCGACAATGACAGATGATGTTACGCAAGGGAAATGTTCAGAGACGACTTTTAGAAAATATATTGTTTATATGACTATTGCTCGACTTCTTGGGACAATATTAGCGCAAGTACTATTTTTACCAAGTGCTAAATTGTTAGCGTGGACAGCGACTCAAATTTAGATTGGACCAAATGCCCAGCTGCTAACAAAATGTTTGCGCAATGGTGGGGTTTGGTGTAAGCTATAAGTTTCTATCTTCGTTCAACGTTTGGTCACGTGGGACAAATACGTTTTCAAAAGCCCACCACTGCGCAAACACAAACGTTGGCAGTAATGCACTTCCCGACAAATTCTCCACCGACAAAAAGAGAAAATTAACGTTTGACTTCTTACTAACAACAATTTCACATGTGGACTAACCGCAGCTTCGTAAGGACACTTCCGACTAATACAAAATCAAAAAGACGGGGGACTAAAAAACAAAAAAAACGGCTGACTCTCTTTCAAACGACACTCTCTCACAGGGACCGCAGCTTCGTAACGACACTTCCGACTAAATACAAAATCAAAAAGACGGGGGACATAAAGACGACCGACACTATATATATAAAGAGTCGGACTCCCACCGCACGGCAACCGAAAGAGAGTCTCGGCCACGCTTCTGGCACATGCCATTGCCGCACATCCCTACCACATCCAAAGCAATGGCAAGAGCCAAACCCACACACCCCTTACGAATAAAGCAGATCAATCATTAAACAGACTGCTGACTCAAAATAAAAGGTTAGCGATTATTAACGTTAATTAAGTGATTGTGCAATTTTGTTAAGGGAATATAAAGGTTGTGAAGGATCTTAAACCACTATGAATGAATGTTCGGTGTGGAACTAAAATGCATGTATCCGCTCCTTATCTCTTTCCGATAAAATGCCGTGAGTAGTCGATTGGCATATCCTTAAAATCAAAAGTATAGTTGAACATCTTGGCATTCATATCAAAATAACCATAGTGCTTATCAGTCGAATTATGGTCGTAGCTCATATGTTGTTCCCAGATGTTCCAATTGTCGTCATTTCCCATCATATTTCCCATCATTGGATAATTGGCAGACATGCTATGACCATATTCTTTCTTGAAGTCATCACCGGTGAAACATACCCGCATCATATTTCCATCCAGATATAGTTCCAGAACCAGTGTGGTGTCGATATCAGCACCGTAACAGTGGACTTGAATGGTATAGTTACTTGTTGCAATAATTTCGGCTGTAGCCGGCACTACCACTTGTGTTATACTTGATGTCAAAGTACCCTTGTACGTCCCGACAATCTGGTTCGCGAGGTTTCTTTGCAATGGTTCATCATTCATGCTACAGGAAGTGATTGCTGATGCAACAACTAATCCCGCTATTATTTTCAAGATTTTCATATACGTTACATTATAATGAGATAGGTACTGGTATTTTTAAATTTGTTCAATAACCTATGTCATCTTAAGGCAGGACTTTAATCATATTTTTTAATAAGCCTAACTTAGTTTTTATACTACCTTTTCACTCAGTTTTCGGGAATGCCCAAATGGGCATGATGTGAATTTGCCCTTCGCGAAAAGAAGCAATTTTCACTTCTTGCAACCCTATTGCACGTGTTAATAGTTTATATTCGCACCGTGAAAGTCATCCGTTTCATATTTACCCTTTACATCACGTTCGTGACGGTTTACCCGTGCAGCGATGGCAATACCTGCCTGGATGAACAAAAAGCAGGTATAACAGTTGTCAACGAGAGCACACATGAACATGGAAGTTCCGAGCGCGACCTTTGCACACCCTTTTGCATCTGTTCATGCTGTGCCGCACAGGTTCAAATCAGCTCATTAGCTTATCAAGAGTTTTTGACTTTTGAACACAACACGAAGCAACTTGCTTTGTATTTCGAAAGACCCATTTCGAACACCAGCCATTCTATCTGGCAACCGCCTAAAATTTCTTAATACCTCTTTTTTGCGAATGACGCTATCGTCATTCTGCTAATTCAATCTTTCATTTTTACTATCAGCGCTATGCGCAAAAAAAACATCGTTCTGGATTTAGAACGTCAATGGACATTTTAGGATATGTCATGGCCGTAATAATTGGACATGGATTAATCGGCTTAATCCGGCATCTCATACTTCATCATTTCAGTTAAATAATATGTTAGACAAGATCATTCAATATTCAATAAAACAAAAGCTGGTGATTGGGCTATTCACATTGGCTTTAATAGCCTGGGGAAGCTACTCCTTAACTCAGCTTCCCATTGATGCAGTACCTGACATCACCAACAATCAGGTACAAATTATCACTGCCGCACCTTCTCAGTCTGCATTAGACATTGAAAGGCTTGTTACGTTCCCTGTCGAACAAACCATGGCCACTATTCCTGACATTGAGGAGATCAGAAGCTTTTCACGATTCGGGCTTTCGGTTGTTACCATTGTCTTTCACGATAATGTGGATGTTTATTGGGCGAGACAGCAAGTAAATGAGAGACTAACTGTAGCAGCAAATCAAATTCCACCTGGTGTTGGTACACCGGAAATGGCTCCGGTAACTACTGGGCTTGGTGAGATATATCAATATATCGTTCGACCTGAAAAAGGATACGAAGAAAAATATGATGCGATGGAATTGCGAAGCATCCAGGACTGGATTGTGAGGAGACAGTTACTGGGCACTCCGGGAGTAGCGGACGTAGCAAGCTTTGGCGGATATTTAAAGCAATATGAAATAGCGCTTGATCCTGACAAACTGCGTAGCTACAATCTTGGCATTGCGGATGTATTTGTTGCACTTGAAAAAAACAATCAGAATACCGGTGGTGCTTACATTGACAAAAAGCCAAATGCATGGTTTATCCGAAGCGAAGGATTGATCAATTCCGTTGATGACATCGGTAAGATTGTAGTTAAAAATACAGAAGCAGGAATCCCAATTCTTATCCGCAATGTAGCCGATGTGCGCTTTGGATTTGCTAACCGTTATGGCGCCATGACCTATAATAATGAGGGCGAGGTAGTGGGCGCTATTACTATGATGCTAAAGGGTGAGAATTCCAGTGCGGTAGTAGATCGCGTGAAGGAAAGGATGGAACAAATCAGAAAAACATTACCTGAAGGAGTAACAATCGAAGCTTTTCTCGACCGAAGTGCATTGGTTAGTCGGGCAGTTGGCACAGTGGAGAAGAATTTAATTGAGGGAGCGTTAATAGTAATTTTTATCCTTGTCTTATTCCTCGGCAATCTGAGGGCAGGCCTATTGGTGGCTTCCGTAATTCCTCTCTCCATGCTATTTGCAGTTTCCCTGATGCAAGTCTTTGGAGTTTCAGGTAACCTCATGAGTTTGGGAGCTATTGATTTTGGACTAATTGTAGATGGTGCGGTTATCATCGTGGAATCAACCATGCATCATTTAGTCGCGAGTAAGATTGTAAGACTGGACCAACAACAAATGGATGAGAAAGTTCAGTACTCTTCTTCCCGTATGATGAACAGTGCAGCTTTTGGACAGATCATCATACTCATTGTTTATCTCCCCATACTCGCCTTAGTCGGAATTGAGGGCAAGATGTTTAAGCCGATGGCACAGACGGTAAGCTTTGCTATTCTTGGGGCTTTCCTTCTTTCACTTACGTACGTGCCAATGATGTCTGCGCTTTTCTTGAGTAAGAACACAGAGCACAAACGCAACTTCTCTGACAGAATGATGGACTTCTTTCATCGAATCTATGAACCCGTCATTAACGGTGCATTAAAGCATAAGTTTATTGTAGTGGTTTCATCTGTTGTGTTATTCGTAGTCAGCCTTGTTTTCTTTATGAGAATGGGTGGAGAGTTTCTTCCAACATTGGAAGAAGGAGACTTCGCAGTAGAGACGCGTGTACTGACCGGAAGCAGTCTGTCATACACGGTTGAGGCTTCAACAAAGGCAGCAGAAATTTTGTTGCGCGAGTTCCCTGACGAGGTGAAAGAAGTGGTGGGCAAAATTGGTTCATCCGAAATTCCAACCGACCCTATGCCAATTGAGGCCTGCGATATGATGGTAATTCTGAAGGATAAGGATGAATGGACGAAAGCCAGTGGACGTGAAGAACTTGCTGAGAAAATGGGCGAAGCTCTTGAAGCCGTACCAGGCGTAACGTTTGGATTTCAACAGCCTATTCAGATGCGCTTTAATGAGTTGATGACAGGCGTTCGGCAAGATGTGGCCGTGAAGATTTTTGGAGAAGATTTGACGGTACTTACTAATCTGTCGCAGCAAGTAGCAAAAATTGTTGGATCAGTTGAAGGCGCACGCGACTTGTATGTTGAAGAAGTTACCGGTTTACCGCAAATCGTGATCAACATCAATCGTGATGAGGTGGCCAAATATGGATTGAACGTTGAAGATATTAACCAGGCCATCAATACTGCCTTCGCTGGACAAGCAGCTGGGCTTGTGTTTGAAGGTGAGAGAAGATATGATCTTACTGTTCGGCTTAGCACACAAAGTCGTCAGAATATAGAAGATGTTCGCAATCTGTTTGTCACTTCTCCAAAAGGCGAACAGATCCCACTTAAACAATTGGCAGATGTTGAATTCAAACTCGGCCCTAATCAGATACAGCGGGAGGATGCCAAGCGAAGGATCATTGTAGGCTTTAATGTGAGAGGCCGTGACGTAGCCAGCATTGTTAAAGAGCTTCAACAAAAAATGGAAAAGCAGATTGATTTTCCTCCGGGGTATTTTCCAACCTATGGAGGCCAGTTCGAAAATCTTAAAGAAGCCCAGGCGCGGTTATCAGTAGCTGTACCGGTTGCGCTCTTGCTCATCTTGCTTCTCTTGTTTTTCACGTTTGGGTCGATGAAGCAGTCCTTTCTTATTTTCACAGCTATTCCTATGTCTGCTATTGGTGGTGTGTTCGCTTTACTATTAAGAGGAATGCCCTTTAGCGTTTCTGCGGGCATAGGGTTCATTGCATTATTTGGAGTAGCTGTACTTAATGGCATAGTGCTGGTTGCTGAATTCAACCGACTGAAGAAAGAAGGATTAACAGACTTTCTTCAAATTGTTCTTAAGGGAACGAGGATACGTTTGCGCCCAGTATTAATGACCGCAGCCGTTGCCTCGCTTGGCTTCTTGCCAATGGCAATAGCTACAAGTGCAGGAGCAGAAGTTCAGAAGCCGCTGGCTACGGTAGTGATTGGAGGTTTGATAAGTTCCACACTACTTACTTTGATTGTGTTGCCGTGTCTATATATCTATTTCGAGAAATTGGGGTTCAATAAATTAAAGGCAGCACCTACAATTTTAGTGCTGCTATGTTTGTTTACCGGAATAAGTGCCCAAGCCCAGATAGTCGATAAACGTGCAGGTATTTATAAAACAGAAGCTGATTTTACTGCTGATAAACTTTCGTACGAAATTGATCAAGGAAAAAGTAAAAATTCTTTCAAAGTGGATGGGGAATATGTTTTAATCATTAAACAGAATAAAATAAGAACAAGGATAGGCTATGGCGAAGTATATGGGTACTACAATGTAGGCGTTAAATATCGTGCTGTTACAAAGGCCGAGAGTCAGCATCATTTCGGATATGCAGAAGTCATTGACGATTCTGCCTTGATTTTATATTCAAGAAAAGTAAAAGGGTACAAAAGTTCCCATACTGATTTCTTTTACAGTAAAACTTTAACAGGAGAGATAAAAGAACTGACGATGGATAACTTAAAGTATGACTTTTCATCCTACCCAGAATTCATTAGAAAAGCAACAGCCCTTTACGAAGCCGGTAAAAAGGCCTTTCGACAGAAAGACGCACAGGGTAATTATTACATCAATACAATCTATAAGGAAACCGTAAAGAACTAAGTATGAGAAAATACATTTTTCTATTGCTGACTTGTTTTTACTTAGGAGCAACAGCACAAACAACAAAACTCGACTTGACTCTGGCAGTCGAAATTGCCTTAAAGAACAACACAGGAATTAAGGCAGTCGAGTATGAAGTACAGTCGCAAAAGCAGTTGAAGAAAACATCCTTCGACTTGCCTAAGACTGACATTACGTTGATGAAAGGTCAATACAACAGCTATGAAAAAAGTGATAATAATGTAACTGTTTTACAGACCATTCCATTTGCAGCTCTCGGAAGCCAGGGAAGTCTTAACAAATCACTCCTGGCTTCAACCGAATTGAAGAAGGCGGCATCGGAAAATGAGTTGGTGTATCAGGTTAAACAAGTTTATTATCAACTTGCCTTTACCCAATCACGGTATGATTTGCTATTGCAACAAGACAGCATCTATGAGGGCTTTCTGAAAGCCGCATCTTTACGTTATAAAACAGGAGAGTCAAATTTATTAGAGCAAGCAACTGCTGAAACACAGCGGAATGAAGTTAAGAATCAGCTTCGAAGAGGAGAAGCCGATATTCTTGTTCTACGGACTCAATTAAAAACGCTGCTCAACACCGATGCGTTACCAGAAATTGCAGAGGATATGTTATCTGAAATTAGGGCGGGTGAGTTGCCCGACAGCACAGACCTTGTTTCGAATCCAGCTCTTGCTTTCATGCGGCAACAGGTAGAAGTAGCGAAGAGTCAGAAAAAAGTTGAGTCGTCAAAATTTGCCCCTGATCTACTCGTGGGGTTCTTTTCACAGACACTCATCGGAACTACCAATCCAGAGAATGGAACAGCCGCCTCCAGCAGCGATCGCTTCACTGGTTTCCAGGTAGGACTTTCAATTCCGTTGTGGTTTGTTCCCCATCAGGGAAGGGTAAAGGCGGCTTCATATAATCAGCAGGCAGCGCAAAGTAGTTATCAGTATCATCAGATCACTTTGAATGGTCAGATGAACCAGGCTATTCAGCAATTCACAAAGAACAAGAGCAGTCTTGAATATTATCATTCATCAGCCTTGCCAAATGCAGAACTGATTCTACGCCAGTCGGGAACAGCTTTTCGCAATGGTGAGATTGGTTATGCCGAATATCTTATCGGAATACGAAACGCAATAAGTATTAAAGAAGGCTTCTTGCAGACCGTAAACGATTACAATCAAAGCATCATTTACATTGAATTCTTGTCAGGTAATAAATAATATCATCATATGAAATACATATCAAAGTCATGCTATATAGTTATTGTTCTTTTCTGTTCGGCAATTCTGTTTTCATGCGGAAGTAAGCCCACCGAAGCCGAAGCAACTGAAGAGCATCATGAAGAAGAAGAGAACACCGTTGAACTGACAAGCGAGCAGATAAAAACTGCCGGCATAACGTTAGAAAAAATTGAGTGGCAACAAATTAGCGGAACCGTAAAAGTGAATGGCCTTTTAGATGCGCCCCCTCAGCAAATGGTTAGTGTATCAGTACCGTTGGGAGGTTTTCTTAAAAGCACAGATTTGCTTCAAGGTTCACGGGTGAAGAAAGGTCAATTGATTGCCGTAATCGAAAATCCTGATTACATTCAAATACAACAGGATTATCTGGAGGCCAAAAGCCAGTTTGAATTTTCAAGTGCAGACTACGAGCGGCAGAAGGAATTGGCGAAAGAGAATGTGAATTCTCAAAAAGCATTGCAACAAGCCAAGTCAACTAATGAAATCTGGCTTGCCAAAAAGAACGCGCTCTTGGCAAAGCTAAAGATGATTAACGTTAACCTTGTTTCCCTCGAAGCGGGAAATATTACAAGTATTGGTAATGTGTATTCTCCAATCAATGGGTACGTAACAGAGGTTAATGTTAACATGGGAAAGTTCGTCAACCCCGCTGACGTACTTTTTGAAATTGTAGACACCGAACATCTGCATGTTGAACTTACGGTATTTGAGAAGGATGTTCCAAAAATAAAACTTGGTCAGAAAGTTCGCTTTGTGTTGGCCAATGAAACCAGCGACAGAATGGCTACCGTGTACTTGATTGGTCGCGAGATCAGCGTGGACAGAACAATTCGAATTCACTGCCATATCGATAAGGAAGACACTCAGTTATTACCTGGAATGTATTTGAAAGCAAATGTAGAAACAGGGGGCACATTAGTACCCGCCTTACCTGATGAAGCAATAATTGACTTTCAAGGCAAGAAATATATTTTCTTGCGTTCTGAGGAACATAAAGAAAAAACGAACGATGCAAAGGAACACCCCGAGGAAGGCCAATATTTTTCAATGATCGAGATTCAAATTGGAAACAGTGAATTGGGGTTTACAGAGGTGCTGCTGCCAGAAGGTTTTGATTTAAAAAACGAAGTAGTAATAAAGGGAGCCTATTCCATTTTGTCAAAAATCAAAAATAGCGAAGAAGAAGGTCATGGACATTAATATGAAAATCAGGTTGCAATATTATTTAAATATGCCCCTGGATGCAGTTTGGAGCCGCGTAAAGAAGGCGTCCACGCTTCATTACGTTGCCAATCCAATTTTAAAATTTGTGGCAATAAATCCCAAGGTTCTTCCTGAGGAATGGTGCGATGGAGATTACGAGACGTCTTTGCTTCTATTCGGATACATTCCCTTCGGTCGCCAACACATCGTAATTGAAATTCCAAGCATTACACCGAGTGATACAAAAGTGCTGATTGATCACGGGTATGGTTCAATGGTTCGGATCTGGAAGCATACCATTACCCTTACTAAAGGAACAGATTTGCAAACGAGTTATCAAGATGAGGTAATCATTCAAGCTGGAGTATTAACACCATTCGTGTGGGCTTTTGCCTGGATTTTCTATCGTTGGAGAAGACGGAATTGGTTTAGATTAATAGAATCAAGAAAATGAAACTGTATTGGAAAATGCCAGATGGTTTGAAGTCTCATTATCATCAGGAACTTAAGGACTACAAGAAAGAACTGGCTAAAGGATATTTACAGGTAGCCTGGCGACACCTGGAACGTGCGCACATTCTTGGTCAGGCTTGGCCAAAAGAGCATACACATGTTCATTGGGTGATGATGAAATTTGCTTTCAGAATTAAGAATACAAGGGAAATTCTTGGTCAGATACCACGGCTACTGATTGGAGGAGTTAAATCCTTCGTGGGTAAAATTCCCGTTGGAAATACAGGTGGTGCGAATGTGCCACCACTAAAACCTATGGAAATTCCTGATGATCTTAAAAATATTCTTCAGCAATTCAAATAATTACCTCCTATGATCAACACCAATCCAAATCACAAACACACGTATGATGAACACGGCAACATTACGTGTTGCACGCTGGAAGATAAAATAAACGCAGCTGCCGTGCAGCATACTGAATCCGATGGGCACAGTCATGAATCAGATACCGGGAGCCTCAGGATGTTTGTTCCATCCTTCATAAGTTTTGGCTTGCTCATCACCGCTATTCTTATTGATAACTATTGGACGCTGTCCTTCTTCAGTGGATGGGTCAGAATAGGTTGGTATGTAATAGCTTATTTACCAGTTGGATTTCCGGTGTTGCTGGATGCTTTCAAAGTGTTTCGCAAAGGCGAGATATTTACGGAGTTCTTGTTGATGACTATTGCCACAATAGGCGCCATGTATATTGGCGAATATCCAGAAGGTGTTGCCGTCATGTTATTCTATGCAGTAGGCGAAGTCTTTCAAACACTGGCGGTAAAACGCGCTAAAGCAAATATCAAAAGTTTACTCGACCAGCGTCCCGATGAGGTGACACTGCTGGAGAACAATCAGCCCCGTGTTGTGAAAGCAGAATCAGTTTCAATCGGCTCACTGATTCAACTAAAGCCCGGAGAAAAACTTGGTCTCGATGGAGAGTTGATTTCAGACACGGCTTCCTTTAACACAGCCGCTCTGACAGGTGAAAGCAAACCAGATACAAAAGCAAAAGGGGATACAGTGCTGGCAGGAATGATCAACCTTAACACTGTGGCTTTGGTGAGTGTAACCACCGCTTATAAAGACAGCAAGCTTTCTAAGATACTGGACTTAGTACAAAATGCTACTGCACAAAAGGCGCCAACAGAATTATTCATCAGGAAGTTTGCCAAATACTACACACCTGTAGTAGTGGCATTGGCTATCGTCATCTGCCTTGCTCCCTATTTTATAGTAAGCGATTATGTGTTTCACGATTGGTTATACCGCTCGCTTATTTTTCTTGTCATCTCTTGCCCTTGTGCACTGGTAATCTCAATTCCCCTCGGCTACTTCGGAGGGGTTGGTGCCGCATCTAAAAATGGAATTCTGTTTAAGGGCAGCAATTTTCTTGACGTCATGGCTAATGTGCAAAATGTGGTAATGGATAAAACCGGCACATTGACGAAGGGTGTATTTAAAGTACAGGAAGTAGTCGTTCAAAAGGATTTTGATCAAAGTGAAGTGTTGCGCATGGTCAATGCGCTGGAGAGCAAGAGCACACACCCGGTTGCAACCGCTATTCATGAATATGTTGGGCCCGTTGACAATACCGCGCCACTATTAGAGGTAGAAGAAATTGCAGGTCATGGTTTAAAGGCTATGGTAAACGGAAAAACGTTGCTTGCAGGTAATTTTAAATTGATGGATAAATTTTCCATCCGCTATGATGTCGATCCATCCACAATCGTGTACACTGTAATTGCACTCGCTTACGACAACCGGTTTGCCGGATACATCACAATTGCAGATGAAATTAAAGAAGATGCACAGCAGGCCATCAAAGCACTTCATCAATTGAAAGTAAAGACCACGATGCTCAGTGGCGATAAAAGTTCCGTGGTGAAATTTGTAGCTAAAGAATTAGAGATTGATAATGCGTTTGGCGATTTGCTTCCCGAAGACAAAGTCAACAAGGTGAAAGAAATAAAAGCGCTAAACGAAAGCGTGGCCTTCATTGGCGATGGCGTGAATGATGCACCTGTAGTAGCCCTCAGTGATGTGGGAATTGCGATGGGAGGTCTCGGCAGTGATGCCACCATCGAAACAGCCGATGTGGTTATTCAGGATGACAAACCATCAAAGATTGCTATGGCCATTCACATCGGGAAAAAGACAAAACAAATTGTATGGCAGAATATCAGCTTGGCTTTTGGAGTTAAAGTAATCGTGCTGGTATTAGGAGCAGGAGGCTTGGCCACTATGTGGGAGGCAGTGTTTGCTGATGTGGGAGTTGCTTTGCTGGCGATATTGAATGCAGTGCGGATACAAAAAATGAAGTTCTAAAGATACCTGAACCCCCAATCAATGAAAATTCTATCGATATCTAAAAAGAAAATTAAGAACACATTACTTTTCATTAAGGAAAAGCATCGTTGCTTCAGAGGTTGCGTACTCGTGAGTCATTTCCAAAACCAATTTTTATTTGGTTCGTTATTTTTTCGCTAATTTTTTTCAAATAACGCTTTGAACATAAGAGGCTGAAATAATATTTTAGCCTCAGAGCCCATCTAATCTGCTCCCGCAAGGGAGTGGTAGATGGGCTTTTTATTTTATGTTCAACACTATAAACCCTCTCTTTTATGGCGAGTACTATTGAAACCGGCCACGCTAAAAACGTAGCCACCTTCGAAGACCTGATTAGCTTTTGCACAGGTTACGGAGCAACTTACAATCCTTCAAAAGCAAGTCTAAAACTCACGGCATTAACACCACAGCTAACCGCAGCGCAGACAGCTTTGCAAACAGTGAAAACAGCCAAGACAGTTTACGACAACGCGACCAATGCGCGAGAGTTGGCTTTCGTTCCGTTGAAACCGTTGGCTACAAAAATCATTAATGCGTTAGCTGCTACGGATGCCAGTGCGCAAACCGTGGACGATGCCCGTACCGTGGTGAACAAAATACAAGGCAGAAGGGCCAAAAAAGTGGTTGTGCCTGATGCTACTGCGTTAGCCGCTGGTGCCGAACCCGTAAAAACCGCTTCAACTTCTCAACAGAGTTACGATAAACTCGTTGACCATTTCGCCCAACTAATCGCACTCTTAACAGCTGAGCCAAAGTACTTGCCAAATGAAAATGAATTGAAAGTGGCAACCCTCAACACACAGATTGCCGATATGAAAACAAAGAACACAGCAGTTGTTAATGGTTTGACTGCCGTTAGCAATGCTCGCATCAATCGGGATAAATTACTCTATGGAGAATTGACCGGAATGGTTGATGTAGCAATGGACGTAAAGAATTATGTGAAGTCAGTATTCGGAGCAACAAGCCCCCAGTACAAACAGGTGAGCGGACTCAGGTTTACAAGACCAAGCGGAGATTAAGAAACTCCCTCCCTGAATTTCAAAGTAAGCAGGACGCTTTTAAAAGAGAGCGTCCTGTTTTTATTTTATAGCTTCCGTCAAATACATTAGAGCATACTAAAAGTTAAAACTCGCGTATGTCAAATATATTATTGCTTCTATCATTGTGTAATTCACGCCTGTCAAATAAAATGTCGCTTAAAAAATGTTAAAACTCACGACATTATTGGTGAAACTCTGACCCGTCAAATAAAAGGAAGCACCTACCAAATAAAATATCGTAAACCCCCAATAACACCCGACTTCCGGACTAACGAAAAGAGCAGGTAACCCGACAAAACTCACAACCTGAATTTCATCTAACCCGACAGTGAAGCCACCGCAAGCAGCACACTTGCCAAAGGCCGCACCTTCCCTCCCGCAACCCAAAGCCTTTGGCAAGAGTGCCGCCCCCGCGCACCAATATTGGAGAGAGTGGGCAAAGCAACCCGACAAATTGGGTACGGTTGCCCCCACCGCACTCATTGTAACCCGACAAATTCTCCAGGACGACAAAGACTGAAAAAGAAAAACGTGGGACACAAATAAAAATGAATCCCAACTAACAACGGTTGACAGTAGTGTCACTCAAAAAGAGTGGACTAAGGGCACTACTGCCAACAGCGTGTTTATGCAATTGCGGGGTGTAGTGTTGGCTATTAAAACCCATTTCTTAATTTAGCGCACCCACGGGGGACAGTTTCGTGAAGGTCGGGCTTAACATTTCGCTGCGCTGCATTTTTAAGCCCTCCTATTCCCGCAACTGCATAAACACAAACGTTGGCAGCAAGCACTCGGACGACATGAGAACAACGATAATATTTGGACTGTTAATTTGTATTGGTTGCGTTGGACAAAAGAGTGCCGAGAATAAGGACTTTGTAGAGTTACGGGACAAACTCCCGCAGATAAAGACTCCGATTTCATTCAATTCAGATTATAACATTGACTTAAAATCAGTTGAACTAAGTGACAATGGACTCCTTAAGAAACTGAAGGACAGAAATTACTATTCAGTATTTGGAAAAATATTTGAAACTGAGAATTTCATTACGATAATTGGATACATACCGGACGACACAGGAACACCAATTCTGGTAACATTTGACAATGATGGAAATGAGTTAGACTCTCATGTGGTTTACGAAACAGCAATGGGTGACATGGGACACTATTCATCTAACTACGTGACAATTAATCCTAATAGAGAAATATATTTTACCGACAGTACAACGACAAGAAAAATAAATGCAGAAGGGACAGACGAGATTCCAGGAACGGACTCGTTGGTGGTGACAATTAAGAAATATAAACTAACGGACAAGGGAAAAATTGAAAGAGTGGACTAAGTGCCAGCTGCCAACAAAATGTTTCTGCAATGGTGCCGAGACGAGTTGGTATTAAGTTTTATCTTCGTTCAACGTTTTGTTTCGTGGGACAAGACGCGGCTTCGAAAAGGCACCACTGCAGAAACACAAACGTTGTGGGTAATTATTTCAGGACAATGAAGACTTACTATCAAATACTCCTTTGGACACTTTTGTCTGGAAGAGTTTTATCTCAAGACATTTCAAGCGACCAATTGACAGCTGAATTTCTAAGCGGTCGACTATTTGTATTCAATGACTTTGCTTTAAATAAGGCTGACTCATCGTTTTTCAAAAAAATAATCTCCGGACATATATTAAAAATTGAATACTTGGACAGTATTTCAAGCTTTACAGAGTATGGGACTATTGGAAAAAATGGTGCCCTTAGACTTCAAATTGAGGACTTGAAAGTTTTTAAGAAAGAACATTATAAAGTTGTTGATGCGTCAATTCTAAAATATTTTGACGCAAGTAAGCAGACATTTTACTTCATTGACGGGCTACCAAATAGTGATATTTACTACGCGTTGCACGGACTTGTTAATAAAAAAATAAAAGAGGTAAGAAAAATGGGACCGAATGAAGCTCAAGCGATTTGGGGAAGTCAAGGGAAAAATGGAGCTATTGTTATTAATACTGACGGACAAATTGACTTGCCAATGAAATAACTACCCACAACAAGGTGTATAGGCCATGGCGGGGTTTGTGTAAATTTTACTCTTATCTTTCCTATTAATTTTGTGTACACGGACGGTGACGGCACAGTCGGGACTTAACATTCACTCCGTTCATTTTTAAGCCCTCCTGACCCGCCACGTCCTATACACAAACGTTGTGCGTAATAGCTGCCGGACAAATTCTCCTCTCGCGCATTGGCACATTTAATTGCCGCGCAAAATCCCATCACACATCCAAAGCAATTAAAAGAGCCAACTTTTCCCATCGCACGTAGAGACTAAACTAGAACGACAAGACTAATTCAAAGAATAACTGTATACATAGACATCATTTTTTGTAAATTGAAATAAGAAAATAACCCTATGAAAAAGCTAATTGCCATTTACTTAATGCTGACAATGACGATTGTTGGATACGGACAAATATTAAAAGGTGCAAATAAAATATTGGTGCATAACTCTAATGACAAGAAAACAAACATAGACTTGGTAATAAATACACTAATTGAAAAGAACATTGAGGTTGGAGAAACAAAGGATGAATACGGAATTGTTAAGACTACTCCAAAAGGATTTGATAAATTGAATGGGGAGTACTATTTGTACATTGTGTGCAGAGACAGCTTAGTAATAATTATTGGTCAAATGAAGGATAATATCAATTTGAATTATGGCTATGGAATTTCAACGGAAAGCTCCTATAGCAAAATTGAAAACCGAGGAATGAAGGGCTCTATATTAAAGGAATCATTTAATCAGATGGATTTGTTCGCTAATTCGTTTAAAGGAGCCACAATTGAGTACAAAATTGATTGATTCCCATTTTAGGAAATAAATTCCATATTGGGCATTTGCAGAAATGTATCCAATTGCTACCTTTGCGAACTTTTTTTTATAGATAGCGTTACAAGTGATACAATTGTAGCATATATTGCTACAATAAAGCATAATTATCAAACTACTCTCACATGGCAGCGCACAGACAAATAACAACAATTAAAATCCCTCTTCTATTAACAAAGGATGGTGATAGTTATTTAATAAGCTGTAAGCAACTAAGTATCTTCATCCAAGCTAAAACTAAAGAAGATGCGATTAAAGATTTCGACCAAGCAAGTGATTTACTGTTCAAAAGGCTAATTGAGACAAAAAACATTATTAAGTTTTTGTATCAGAGAAATATCATTGAATCAGACCATTTGACAATTGGTAAGAAGGAGAATATAGAGCAACTAAGAGCTTTAGAAAAGGAAATCCACAAAATCCACAAAAAACAATCATTTTCTCAAATTCAATTGGGAAATTACGAGAATATTGAGTTAGAGTTAGTTGCATAATGGACGGTGGATTTTCCTGGATACTCCTAAAGGACTATCTAACAATTCTTGGGTATACTAAAGACACTACTTATTCAATTGGACATATAGAGATGTGGGTTAATGGCAGTGACCAAATAATCTTAACATGTAGTGAGTCCACTGTAAGCCCTAATCAATTAGACGAAATTCTATTATCCGTTAAAAAAACAAGGGCTGAATTTGTTTTATTTATTGACGGAAAAAAGTAATCCCAGCTAACCCGCACACTTACTCAAGCCGCTAATTACGAACCCACAACCAAAGCTTGTGTAAGAGTGCTTCAATTGGATATAGGCATCTACTACGCACAACAAGGTGTTTATGTCAGCTTGGGGTACACAGTAAATACCAAAATCATTTTCTTAATTTAGCAACGTTCGTGGGACGGAGTCGGCAGGTCGGCTTTGTCATTCCTTCGTCATTTAACAAAGCCTCCTACCCCCAAGCCGTCATAAACACAAACGTTGTGCACAAGGCCTAAAGACGCAGGAGTAAATGGCAAAGACTGAATTAAACAAGAACCAAAAGATTAAATCATTACTCAGACACTTGGAGGACAAGTTTGGCAGTAACGTTTTTAAAATAAAAGACCATTGGGACTCAGACTTAAACGCAATTGGTTTAACGGACAACTCAGAGACTTACCTAATCTATATTTCTATTTACGAGGACCAGGACCTATATTTTGTTTCGTTAGAGAATCCAGCAAAAAGTGAGGACTTTCCATACGAACCCGCAGGAGAGTTCAATGACATTTCCCTAAGGGACGTAGAGAATCATTTCAAAAGTCATCTAAGAATTAACAAGTAGGTGTTGACACAGGACATCTCCGTCCGACCTTGACTTAATTGCCGACTCTGACTCGTGGGACAAATAAGTTTTTAACTAACGACACTGACTCTATAAATATGACGGTCGACAGAGACGCCCAGTGCACAACAGCGTGTTTATGCCACTTTGGGGTTTGTCGTTAATCATAAACTCATTTCTTAAGTTAACTTTGTCACGGTGGACGCTTTGGACTGGTCGTGTTTGTCATGCTGCGCATTTAACAAACACTCCTACACCCAAAGCGTCATAAACACAAACGTTGTGGGTAACCTTTTAAAGACATTGAGAACTATATTAACTATTTTGACCCTTGGACTTGTATCACAGGTTTTCGGACAGACTAATCAAAAGGACACAACATTTTTACTAAAAGAAACTGTTGACGGAGAGTTACACACAATTTTTATTGACAATAACAAAAGCAGTAAATTTTATCCAGACATTTTAGACTTTAAATTTGGGCGGTTTGACAAAGAGAGTTATACAAGCTCTTTAGACTATTTAAAAGAGAATAACCAACCATTAATAAAGAAAAAACCATTAATTCCCTTGACAACTTGGGTGACTTTAAAACAATATAAGGGACAACTTTACGCATATCACCCTTGCGACTTTTTATTCCATTTCCGACAATCAATCAATGATACGACATTCATTGATTGGACAGGAGAAGGACCTGTAGCAAATAAAATTGTAAACTCTAAAAAAATCGACAGTAAAACCTACGAATTTCATTTAGTTGGTATTTATGATAAAGAGCAAAAGCTTACAATTCACATTATCGACAACAAGAAAGGCATTGCGGTATTTGAACAATTAAGCAGCAACGCGACTGACAAGCGATATTATTTAATGATAGCTGCTGACAAGATTAAAAGTGTTCCAATAATTGTAAACTACTGTCCGACACAGAAACAAATGGAACTAGAATTTGAGACACCGGACTATAAAACAATGTTGAAATCAAAGTGAGTGAAAAGGCTACCCACAACAGCGTGTTTATGCCACTTTGGGGTTTTGCGTTTATCATAAACTCATTTCTTAAGTTAAATTTGTAACGGGGGACGCTTTGGACTGGTCGTGTTTGTCATCCCGCACATGCGGGATTTAACAAACACTCCTACACCCAAAGCGTCATAAACACAAACGTTGTGGGGCATTTGCAAATAACGACCAGCCTATAGGACAAGACAAAGAGACTAACCGACATAACATATGGCTTTAATACCACCGGACTTCCTTGACTGTGTAACAGCAATAGGAATTGAACAAAAAGGAGAGAAACAATGGATTGGAACAGGGTTTCTGTTTGGCGACTTTGTTGAAAAGAAAGATGAGAAAACAAATAACTACCGGACATACATTGTTACGAACAAACATGTTATAAAAGACCTAGATTCAATTTTCGTTCGGTTCAATCCACAAGGCGGACAACAATCAAAAGATTATAAGATTGACCTTAAAGTTGGTGATGATTATAAATGGACAGGTCATCCCGACAGTAACGTAGACGTTGCAGTAATCCAAGTTAATGTAGGAATTCTAAGTCAAGAAGGTATTCTTTTCAAATTTTTACACTCGGACAGTCAAACAGCTGACATTCAAAAAATGACTAGTATTGGAGTAACCGAGGGCGACTCAGTTTTTGTATTAGGGTTCCCAATGGGACTTGTTCAACAAAGGCAATATGCAATAGTTAGAAAGGGTTGCATTGCCAGGGTTCGTGACTTACTTGAAAAAAATTCAAATGAAATAATCTTGGACTCATTGGTATTTCCTGGAAATAGTGGCGGGCCAGTTTTTCTTGCACCTGAACTGTCACATATTGCCGGAACCAAAGGAAATAATCAATGCTTCTTAATTGGAATAATCAAACAATACCTGCCATACACTGATGTGGCAGTAAGCTTGCAGACAAAGAGACCACGAATAACATTTGAGGAGAATTCTGGTTTATCAGTTGCAGAGCCGGTGGACAAAATAACCGAAACCATTAAGGCCGACTTAGAAAAAAAGAAAGTTAAAGAAACGGAGAAAGAAAAAGAAGCAGAGAAAGCAAACGCCCCACAACAATAGGTTTGTGCCAAGCGGGGTTTCGGTGTCCTCATTACTTTCATTATCTTTAAAAACATTTGTGTCGTGGGACAGGGCGCAACTGGTCGGTCTTGGCATTCCGCTTCGCTTCATTGCCAAGCCCTCCTATTCCCCGCTCGGCACAAACCCCAACGTTGTGGCTAATGCCCGCAGACAAAAAAGTAATCCCAAAAAATGACTATTTTTGGGGACATTTAAACGACATGAAAGCAGCAGACTTAAAGTTTAATCTTATTGACAGCTACTTAGGACTTTTGAACAATTTAAGTCCGGACAGCAAGCTCGAATTGATTTCAAAGCTTTCGGACTCATTAAAAGGTTCCAGAAAGCCGACAAAAAAGTCATTAAGCGACTTGTATGGAGCATTTATTTCAAAGAAATCGGCTGACGAAATAATAACTGAATTAAAAAACAGTAGAAACTTTAACCGAAAGACTGAACAACTTTGAAAAAATATCTCCTTGACACTAACATCTGTGTCTACTTTTTAAAGGGACTCTACAACCTGGACAAGAAAATCGAAAAGGCCGAAACAGAAAATTGTTTCGTTTCAGAAATTACAATTGCTGAATTAAAATTCGGTGCTGAAAACAGTGAAAATCAAGAAAAGAATAGAAAGACTGTTGACGAATTTGTAAGCAAATTCACAATCATACCAATTTTTAACTCACTTGACATTTACGCCAAAGAAAAAGCAAGACTGAGAAAGAAAGGACTCCCACTGGACGACTTCGACTTATTGATTGGAGCTACAGCTATTTCGAATAATTTGACTCTTGTGACACGAAACATCTCAGACTTTGATAGACTTAAAGGAATTGAAATAGAGAATTGGGTGGCGTGACGGGGTAGCGAGCACAAGCCACAACAGCGTGTTTATGACGGATGGACGAAACCTATCCTACTTTTCGGCCTGCGAATACCTCGCACATTTGTTACCCTATTGTTACTTCATCCAATCGAGCGCTCATATACTCTACTTTAAAACATCTTTATGATACTCGTTATATAGGGTATACATGTTATTGACTGTAGCGAGAATGTCTTTCGTTTCTAATAGTATTTTAGTTTGTAACAATCCAATGCGGTTGCCCACGTCTCCTTTTTGAATTTCAGCAATCACACGGTCTATTGTCCTATGGATAAGATTTGACAACGTTTCGTGCTTTTCCGCAAGGGTATCACTATTTTTATAGGAAGAGGCAGCAATACCGTCCGTTACCAGATTGATATACACCGTAAGACCCTTTTCAATTTCTTCTGAAGCCTTTAGGAATTCTTTTGACGGTTGTGAATGGAAGTTACTCAAGTGATCAATACAACTCTCACTGATCAGTTGTACGCTTTGATAGAGATCTTGCATGTGGTCAAACATCAATATGTACAACCGACTGGCCGGTAAGTTCCCTTTCGGCATCTTGCGTACGTACTTGATAATCTTATTCTGTAGTTTGTTATTTTGCTCCCGTAATTGATGAATTTTTTCCAACGACTTACTGATGGCGTTTTTCTTCTCCTTTGCCAAGGCATCAATGCTGGTTGAATATACCTTACCGGCCAGTCGTAGATTTTTTACGGTAACCTCCTTACTTTCATCAATCACCTGGGTTAAACTTTCGGGATCGCGAGAGAATACCTGATTCGTAGCAGATTCTTCCTTTTCCCTGCGGGCAAAAATAAAGTGGCTGCGTATGAGTAAAAATGCCGCCAATCCGGTCAACACAAATACACCTGGTATTCCAGTTTTGTACAATATGAACACAAGTAGTGCGCTGGAAGAAAAAGCAATTATCGCTGTTACCAGCCAACCTGCAATCACCTGCATCACACCTGCCACCCGGTACACCGCACTTTCTCGGCCCCACGCCTGATCGGCAAACGAACTACCCATGGCTACCATGAACGTAACAAAGGTGGTAGACAATGGCAATTTCTGAGAGGTGCCATAGGCAATCAAAACACTCGATACCAACAAATTCACCGCTGCCCGCACGAGGTCAAAAGAAGGCTTATCTTTTTCTTTTTCCTTTTCACTTTTCTCGTCTTTTGCAAATCGTTTGGAAAGTGACTTTGACCAACTCGTGGGTACGGCCAACTCAATAAATTTTCCCATGTAAATGGCGCCTCCCACTAACAGTCGCGAGACCCAGGTGGATTTGAATCGTTCATCGCCATCATCTTGTCTGCCCAACGAAACCTCGGTTTCTGTTACTTTTCTGCTCTTCGCATTGGTCCACAACGTGATAATCATCACTAACCCAGCGAGTAACAATATCCAGGTAGGTGTTGCAATTTTCTCAGAGAGCACACTCATATTGAACTGATCGGGCGATACACCTGAAGCGCTCCACGCTTGAAATGCTGCCAAACCTCCCACCGCCACACCGATGAAATTAACCAGGTCGTTGCCCGCAAACGCCATCGCCAATGCAAACGTGCCCAACAGTACTACGATACGCAGCGGGTTAATGGTCGTGAACCACATGAGTAACTGAATAATCATACTCCACACCACAAACGACACAAAGTTGATAGCCCACGTATTCGCCATCACCCATTTTACCTGTTCATCGGTAATGAAGGAGCTCCCTTTTGCACCTTTGATCAGTAAGAAATAAAATATCGTAGTGATGGCCAGTCCTGAAAAAATGGCGCCATATTTTCTCAGTGACTCCTTCAACGAAAATGTAAATACAATTCTGGAGATGTGTTGAATAATAGAACCCACAATGAAAGCCAGAAAAATGGAAAGAAAGATCCCGGTTACGATGGTAATGGCACTGGAGAAGTTGAGAATATCTTTAAAAGGAATTACAGACCATTCGATTCCCTTATCCAGTGAGGTGAGTATACCGGCAATAAATGCAGCACCCAACAATTCAAATACCAGCGAAACAGTCGTAGACGTGGGCAAGCCAAAACTATTATAAATATCCAACAGAATAATATCGGTGAGCATCACCGCCAGAAAAATGTAAAGCACTTCACGAAAGGTGAAGTAGCCTGGGTTGAAAAGTCCGTTACGGGCAATTTCCATCATACCACTGGAGAACGTAGAGCCTAACAAAATTCCTAGACTGGCTACAATCAAAATGGTGCGGAGTGGTGCTACCCGAGAACCAATGGCGGAATTCAAAAAATTAACCGCATCGTTACTGACGCCTACAATGAGATCAGCTACGGCAATTGCAAAAAGAATGAGAATGAGAATGCTGAAAATATCCATTAGTCCAGGTATATCGGCCAAACAAAAAGACAATAAAAGTACTTCAAGAGCGCTGATTTTTGTCAGACTTATGGGAATTAACGAAAATTTAATTTAGCCTGAGTTCCCGTCATGGGGGAACGGGAATTGAGCCGTTTATATCAAAATTAAGCCTGCCGGTATGGTTTGACTTTCTCGATGAGTTTACTCTTTGTTAATTGCGACAGTTTAATTTACAAATCTATGAAACAACTGAATTTTCGAACCGGATTACTTCTGATCATCACCCTATTTTCGTTTGGGTGTATTCTTGCCCAACAGGAAACCTCCAAACCCAAGCTGATCGATCCGGCCAACATGGATCCTACCGTGAAACCAGGGGATGACTTTATGAATTATTCCGGTGGTACCTGGATCAGGAATAATCCGGTGCCCGCCAAGGAAACCCGTTGGGGGAGTTTTCAAATACTCCGCGATTTCAATATAAAAGCAGTACGGGAAATATTGAATGAAGCTTCTGCCGATAAAACTGCAACTCCCGGTTCGGTTAAAAGACGAGTGGGTGATTTTTATACTGCAGCCATGGACACCTTGGCCATTGAACGTGCTGGTTTTACCCCAGTGCAGCCTGATTATACCAGAGCAGGTGCTGTTCAGAATGTTGACCAAATTGTAAATGAAATTGTTTACCAACGGACACAAGGTGTGGGAAGCCCCCTGTTTGGATTTTTTGTGGGGCAGGATCGCAAGCACCCACAAAATATGGTGGCACAATTCAGTCAGGGGGGAACTTCGCTTTCCGATCGGGATTATTATTTAAAGGACGATGCCCGAACAAAAAAAATTCAAGGTGCATTCCATACGTACGTAACTTCTTTGTTTACCCTGGCCGGAGAACCAGAAGCCACAGCTAAAGAAAAAGCAGCAACCATTTTTAACCTGGAGAAGCAACTGGCATCGGCCCAAATGGCTCGGGTAGAAATGCGCGATCCCTATAAAATCTACAATAAATTTTCGGTTGCCGACTTTACCAAAAAAACACCCGGAATGAACTGGTCGTCTATTCTCGCAAACCTGAGAGCCAACGGTCAGGATAGTATTCTCGTAAATTCACCGGCATTCTTTTCGGTTGCCGATAGTCTACTAAGAAATGTCCCGGTTTCAGCCTGGCAAACCTATCTACAGTGGAATATTCTACGAACAGCCGCTCCATATTTAAGCAAACCTTTTGTGGATGCCGTGTTTGTCTATAATCAAGCCATCAGTGGGCAAAGGATTCAAACTCCTCGCTGGCAACGCATGTCGAACTTGACCGACAATACCATCGGAGAATTACTGGGACAGCTTTACGTTGAAAAACACTTCAAGCCTGAGGCTAAAGCACGAATGGATGAGATGATCAAGAATCTGGTGAAGGCCTATGAAATACGCATTAAAAAATTAGAGTGGATGAGTGATGTGACCAAGCAAAAAGCGTTGGATAAACTTTATGCCTTCACTCCGAAAATCGGGTATCCGGAAAAATGGAAAACCTATGACGGACTTGAAATCAACAGTCAGACCTTTTTCCAAAACATGCGGAATGCCAGCCGATGGTCCTATGGAGATATGGTCAGTCAGTTAGGTAAGCCTGTTGATAAAAAAAGATTTGGAATGACACCGCCTACCGTAAATGCATATTATAACCCGGTGAATAATGAAATTGTGTTTCCTGCCGGAATTCTGCAATACCCATTCTTCCATCCGGATGCCGATGATGCCTTTAACTATGGGGCTATCGGAGCCGTGATCGGTCATGAAATTTCTCACGGGTTTGATGATTCAGGAAGTCAGTATGATAAGGACGGAACCTTGCGAAACTGGTGGACACCGGAAGACCTCGCCCAATTCAAAGAAAGAGCTAAAAAATTACAAGAGCAGTATGATGCCTACACCGTGTTGGACACCATACATGTAAATGGCAAGTTGACGCTCGGTGAAAACATTGGTGACCTGGGAGGTTTGAATGCTGCATACGAAGCCTTTAAAATGACACCACAAGGAAAATCAAACAAAAAGATTGATGGCTTTACACCTGATCAACGATTCTTCCTGGCGTGGGCACAAGTGTGGCGCAGCAATACCTTGGCCGAAACAAAGGCCCAGTTGATTGTTACCGATTCCCATTCACCGGCAGAGTATAGAACGATAGGAGCACCGGTGAATATGGATGCCTGGTACAAAGCTTTCAATGTTAAACCGGGCGATAAACTGTATAAAAAACCAGAGGACAGAATTCGGATTTGGTAAAAGGTAAATTCCATTGGCTTATCCTTCTGTGAAAAAGCATTATCAACTTCTTGCGCTGATCGTATTTTTCTCGTTGCAACTCACATTTTCCGTTGCACAGAAAAATACGGATCGGCTGCAACGTGTATTACAAAGCAAGATTGATTCGTTGAGGCAGGCACTGGACATTCCTGCCATGGCTTTCAGTTGCGTACTCCCCACCGGAGAATTGATTTCGGTGGCTTCCGGAATGAAACCCGAACAACGCATGTTGGCAGGCAGTACCGGAAAAACATTCTTTGCTGCACTGGCCATGCGTCTGATAGCCGATGGCAAGCTTTCCTTAGACGAAAATGTATCACACTATCTCGGGCGTGAGCCTTGGTACGGCACCTTGCAAAATGCAGAAACGATCACCGTTCGCATGATCATGCATCACACCACGGGCATTGAAGAGTATTATGAGCTGGGTGATTTTATGCAGCGGCTGCGCAACGAACCGGACAAAACATGGACTCCAGAAGAGTGTATCAGCTATACGCTCGGCAGACCTCCTCTCTTTGCAGCCGGTACGGATTGGTCGTATGCCGACACGAATTATCTTATTCTTGGATTAGTGATAGAGCGTATCACCAAACAAAATGCATACGATCAAATTAAGGAGCATTACCTCACTCCGAATAATTTAAAAAGTACAGAGCCTTCTACGAAACGAAAACTCGACAACTTAGTGGTAGGAATTTCAGGACCAAACAGTCCGTTTGGTATTACTGGACCCGTGGTGGTGAATAATCAAATGCTGATCAACCCACAAATGGAATGGGCCGGAGGTGGATTCATTTCAAACACACCCGATTTGGTACGATGGGCTAAAATTTATTATGAGGCAGCTTTTGTTCCCGAGTCTATCCGAATAGAAATGCGCACCGGTGTTCCAGCCAAGACCGGAAAAAATCATGCGTACGGATTAGGAATGCAAATTCGCCCCTCCACATTAGGAACTAGTTATGGGCATGGCGGTTGGTTTCCGGGGTACTTAACCGAGATGGATTATTTTCCTGAAAAGAAGTTGGCCGTAGCCATTCAATTATCCACCGATGATTTTCAAAAACTAAAAAAGGCACCGCGCTTCTTTGAGATGTTCTTTGCAAATGAGGTAGTGAAGTACTTGTAACGGGGAGATTATTTAATTCGCATCACCTTACCTTCTGCCGATTTTACCACTTTGCCCTCGCGAATTAGTTTGAGGCGGTATAAATATAAACCACTCGGCACATTGCTGGCATCCCAAAGGATACTGTTGGTGCCAGTAAAAAATTCTTCCAGAATAAATTCACCAACCGATTGCCCATTGCCGTTTATGATCTCCAATTGCATCCTTTCGGGTCGATCATCCCCTGTCACCACCACATCAAAATTGAAAATCGAAGCGGACGGATTGGGATACGGTGATTGGAGACTCATTGAATTATCAGCAACCACCTGAAAGGTAATCTCATACGGCTCGGAGCCACTGACATTATCCCGAACATCACGCGCCTCCGCGCGAAGCGTATACATTCCTACGGGGAGATTTTGCGGCATAAATTCCATGGTGAAGTCAGTGGTGCCGGTAGCAGGCTGCCATTGCACATCCGGTCGGGTAAAGTAAATGGCTGTAAACGGACAATCTTCCGATGCACAGGGGTATTTGAGCAATACAGAAATCCCAGTGGTGTCTGTTTTTAATAACAGTGAATTCTCATCCCATAATTTTATAACAATGGAAGGATTAGATGAAACATAATCGCCATTAAGAATATACCGGCCATCAATGGTAACATCCAACACCGGATTGAAAATATCAGCTTCTACATTCAGATAGTTCTTTAATGCCAATACATTATTGTCGTAGTATACTTCTGGCAGTATTCGCGGATTTACAAATACCGTTACATCATTCAGGCCGGCTTTCTCCTCTGTATTTACCGAAACCTCAAATGAAGTTTCCTGTCCCGGTAACGGGGCTTTGATCTTTGTTTCCACCACTTCGGAGGTTCGGGTAGTGTTATTGAATATTGTGTATCTCACCGTCAGTGAATCAATGAATTCTTTTTCAGAAATATTAAGAAATCCATAACCACCTGTCCAGGTTTCGCCCTCTTTCAATTGTTGGGTATCCGTGGTACCATTAAACTGTAATACGCCTTCCGGGGCGGGGGTGTATTCTACCAGCCATTGCTTCAGTTGTGGAGCGGTTAAATTAATTTCATCGGCCGCATGGAATACCAATTTCAGAAAAGGATATTCCGTTGCATCAATATCGGTAAGGGTTGAGGTTGTTACCAGGCCAGTCTTCAAAACAGTCTCCTCCCCTTCCAAGGTGATCCCCATCACGTCTACATTGTATTCATCGGTAAGCGGCAGTTCGGAGATTTTGGCCTTGATTGAAAAACTTTCCCAATGCACGGCAGGACCAATCACTGAAGAAGTCATCGTACCTGAAACAAATCGGCCGGTAATGGTTTCGGTGGCCTCCAATTCTTGTTCATCCGCAGGCGTTGCCGAAGTTTTGATAATGACAGCCGAACCCACGGCTGCGCCTTTTCTTGCAAAAATAATTACCGGTTCACCCACTTGAAGTGCTGAAATCTGGGCAGCAGAAATTCCAAGTTCACCTAATTTGGTGAGCACATTGGCCGACCAGGATGAATATCCGGCATCACCAATAGAAAATAATACGACAGAGTCTCCGGCCGGTACATTCGTGATGTATTGAATTAAATCCTTTCCTCCTCCTGCCTCTAATTCCGCAAGTCGAAAACTGGTGATGGCCTCTGGTCTGCGGCCGCAGGCACGCTTATCGGGATACTGAACGGGAATGGCTACATAGGGTACGGTAGTGGTTTTATCAAACGCAATCAGGTTAATGGTGTTATCGCGGCACTGCAATTCAGGATAAGATTGTGGATTATATTCGGATTGATTAAGCTTTACTGACACAGCAGTATGTGGTGATGGATGATCCATTCCAAAGGTGTGAATGGAAACATCGGTCACGGTTTCCTTAAGTCGAATTAACCGTGCTCCTGAATCCAGAACTAATCCAGAGACCTCATTGCTTAAATATTGAGGAAAATGAACTTGTGCCCAACCTTCTGGTCCGTTTTCAATATAAGTAAACGAGGTAGTAGCCCACTCTTCACTTTCATTGGGTTCAGGGAGTGCCAGTCGTGTACGCCAATAAAACGCGAGGGTATCTATTGACGTGACTAAGCTGAATTCCTTGGTGGCAATTTTTCCATTGACTGTGAATTCCTGTGCATAAGGACTATCAAACGTATCGACCGTATCAACCTGAATAACAAAGTCGCGTGCCTCACCAAGGATATCCGTGCTTTGCACCAGTAATTTTACAGTAGGTGTATTGACGATGGAAAATCCTTGCGGATAAAGATTGCGGGCGGCATTCAAAGGAATAAAGATGTTGAGTTCAGCCGTGTTATTGGAATTGTCAATCTCATTGATCTCATCCATCGGGTCGATGTCAACCATGAAGTTATTGTTTCCGAATCCTTCCTCCTCTTTATATATAGTGAAGGTGAGCGTATCGCGGAATAACACAGGCGGGAAAATGGAATCATAGGTAACCGTAGTATTGTCGTTAAGGGTACGGGTAATGCGTACGGCTATGGAGTCCTCTTTGGCCCGACCAAAATTGCGGACAATAATTTTTATGGCAAATGAGTCACTTAGTGCAGTTACCGGGTCACTGGTATACGATTCGGTGTACACATTATTATTGGTGATTTCATAATCGGGTTTTGAGGTGCCAAACAATCTTACTGCAGGATCACCCAGTAAAAACATTTGCTGTGCTTGTGTTACATAGGCTACGCTTGAACTGATGTCGGTAAACCGTTTTACGATTTCCTGGTGTACTTCACCGATTGGCTTATGAATAAATGTGGAGTCACCATACGCAACGGCATAAAACGTCTGACTATAGGCGCGCAGCAGGGAAGAGTATCCAAAAGATGTGTTGGCCATAAAGCCTACAGCACCTTTGTTGGGCGTGTTTATCCAATCTTCTCCATACCGAATTGCGGTGGTAAAAAAATCTCCGGCATTGCAACCGTTGATGAGAAACATGGGGTACTTGGCCGGGTTGTTATAGCCTAATTCAGGGGCGCTCACAAATCCGATGTTAAAATCGTTTTGCGAAGGGGATGAATGACCAAACAAGGTTATCAGGTTTACACCACTGTTTACTTTATCGGAGATATTGATAAACTCTATTTCGGTATTGTTCTTGGCTATGTACGACACCTTTCCTCCCAAATAGTAACTCTCTGCTACGTCACCGAATTGCTCTACATACAACTTGAACAATTCTGGTTCACCGGGATTAATTCCTCCACTGAGGTGAAGCAATTCCTTTCGCCACAGATCATCAAAAGGTAACGCCTCCATTTCTTTTACTTTATTGAGATAGGCTGCCACATCTTGTGGTGTATTGGAGGTAATCCTTCCGGTAGATACAGCAGGCTCAAAGTCTGTTCCGGCTAATCCAGCGGTAAACAAAATATCAGAAGCTGGCATTCCGGCTGAAGGAACATAATCATGAAAAGTAAAAGCAGAAGGATTGCGGTGATACCCCAGCCATACATCCAGTCCCTTGCCAATAATAAAGAGATGTCGCGGTGTGCCGTTATTCACCATGTAAGCCATAAACCTTGAAATGGCCATCGGAGAAATTTCTCCATAGTTAAATTGATTATAGAGTTGGTGAATGTCCACCACCAGCGTATCGTATGAACCTCCGGCCGCAGTCGAACGGTATGCCCCATACGCTTCCACCACATTGCTGTACTCACCACCTGGTTTCATTAAGGCAGGGTGACTGATAATGAGGTAGTCATGAAGCGCTGGATCAATATTTCTAAAGGTAACTTTTCGAATGGGCGGTATGGCAGTACTATTTGAAGCCAGGATTTTTCGGGAAGTAGTGGTATTGGGAATAACTGCATTTAGTGTGGTAGTTGATGTGGTGCCAATCCTTATCACATTTGTTGGATCAGTGATGTCAATCAATCGAATTCCTGCCGGAACATTTTGGATTTCGATATAGGATTTATTAGAAACATTTTCATTGAGTGTAAAAATCTTTTCGGCAGAACTTGACTGATTAAATTGTTGGGGATATTTGATTTTGATATACGAAGCACTGAGACGATCGGCTGCTCCGCTCACACCTAAGGCCTTTACACGAACGGTTATTCTTCCGTCAGCACCAATGTCGGTCCAGTTTAACGTGGCCGTTAAGGTGATTACTTCGGAGGCAGTAAAATTTCCGGTCGCCACAACTCGCGAAGGGGTTGAAGGACCTACTGAAATTTCCACCTGATGTTGTACCTCGGCACGTCCCACCACCTGAATTTCAAGTTCAGGATTACCCGATGGGGTTGCCGTACTTAAAATATTATCGATAACATAATCCAGAAATTGGTTCTGCGAAATCTGGTCACCCGTCCAGCCCTCACCGGTTTCAAAAAATGTATTCTGCAAATAGGTGTTGTATTTTATACCGGTGGAGTATTGAGAAGTCAGTACCCTGAGTTTTTCATCGGTATGAAAAGCCTCCACCGGAATATTGGTCACATTGATCTCAAAAAAATCCTCCATCCGCTTACCCAAGGCAACAAGTGAGTTTACGGTGAGGAAGTACGCAGTGGTATCGCTGTAGAGGTTATAATAGGGATGAGGTTGTGTGGAGGACGGTCGATACAATTCCGCATCACTTACACCATCATTCTTTTTTCCATAGAACTCAATAAAATCGGAAGGATGAAACACCGCATCTGCCTCTCCCTCTATATATATAGCCTGTTCTACTCCGCGATGAAAAAGCTGTACCCTGCGAGGATCTACCGAACCTACCGGAAAACCTGCATTTTGAAGATCGGTATAGGTAAGCCGGTATACGCCATCCTTCGCTACGGATACTTTATAGTATGGCTGATTAAACCTGATCCACTCATTACCGAACTGGGCAAAGCCCTGCCCGGCCATGAAAACGGCAATAAAAGTTATAATCAGACGTCTCATGAAGGTTTTGATCACCCGGCACACCAATTAACTCGCAATATACGCAAAGCGGATTTTGGGTTTAATACGGCATTTCGATTTAAAGTAAGAGGACTGAATTTCTATCTTAGGGTTTATTTTGTGAGCGCATCAATACCTCAATATTTCCAACTGCTACGCCTGGTAACACAACACGGCAGATTCCGCCACAGTGGAGAAAATTTTAACCAAACCCGTCAGGAAAGTTTAAAAGAATTGCAGGAGTTTATTCCATCGATTGAAAGCCATAGCTTAGATAGTGGTACGACTAATTCCTTTATTGCTCAGGCTGCTTTCATTAAAAACTCATTTCAGCAAAAAGGAGGTCACCTCACAGCCGGTCAATTATCCTACATTCGGATACCCAAGTCGGCCAGTACTTCTATGAGTGCTGCACTCTTAGAAAAAGTCTACCCAACACTCAGTCAGCGCAAACTCAATGGAGTACAGATTAATTTTCTAACGGATGCTACTCTACAGGTACACCTCGAGGATGTGAGTAGGACATATTTTACGATTGTACGAAATCCCTTCAGCAGGCTGGCGTCGGTGTACCGCGATTTCTACGAGAATAAGGATTCCCATTTTATTTACCGTGATTACCTTTTTGGAATATTGCCGCAAACCCTCACGTTTTCCGAATTTGTTGACCGAATCTCCTGTATTCCCGATCGGTTAAAAGATCAGCACATCAAACCCCAGCATTTATTTTTACAGTATTATGTGAAGCAGAATATTTCTGTGAAAGTTTTTAAACTCGAGGACCCCGAAAAACTAAATGCCTTCCTAAAAGAACATTCCCTTCAACTTCCTCATCTCAATAAAAGTCAGGTTGGGTATGATTACCGCCAATACTACACACCATCTTTACTGAAAAAGGTCTCAGCACTATACCAATCCGACCTGGAGAAGTTTGGCTATTCGCTGGAATAACGACCTGAATTTCTATCCCAGCACAATAAAAATGTTCATTTATGAACTCGAAACTGTTCAATTATGTGAATTTTGGACATTACGTTGGAGACAAAAAGGCCACTCTAAAAAATTAATACCTTCATTCACAAGCCTTTACAAAATAACAATTATTCTAGCACAGTACTTGGTGATGCACAGTACATCCCGTATTACCACGGGAGGATTAATTGAGTAACTATGGATCTGGAAAACACGCAAGTACAGATGAGGAAGGGTATCCTGGAATACTGCATTCTTCATATCATAGCCCGGGGGGAAGTGTATGCATCGAATATGCTGGACGAACTCACCGCGGCCAAAATGATTGTGGTGGAGGGCACACTTTACCCCCTCCTCACCCGGTTAAAAAATGCCGGGTTGCTGGAGTATAAATGGGTTGAGTCAAAGTCGGGGCCGCCCCGTAAGTATTATAAGCTTACGGATAAAGGAGCTAAATTTCTGGAGAAACTCACCGAAACCTGGGACGAGTTAATACACTCTACTGAAATGATTACGTCACGTTCGAATGCTAAATCATAACCACCAAACATCCACCACGATTCTTCATTAATATGAAAAAGAATATAAGTATCAACATTAGCGGCATCATCTTCCACATCGAAGAAGACGGATACGAGGTTTTGAAAAAGTACCTTGACTCCATCAATAAGTATTTTTCTTCGTTTGAGGACAGCAGCGAAATTCTCTCGGATATTGAAAGCCGCATTGCCGAAATCTTCCTAACCAAACTCAATGAAGGTAAGCAGATCATTACGGCCGAGGATGTAAACTCCCTGGTGACCACCATGGGAAGTGTGAGCGACTTTAAGGCTGCAGAAGAACAGGAGTTTGCAGAACCAACCGGCAAACAAGCTGAGCCACAGCCCGAACCGAAAAGGGCACAAGGCCAGCAATCTGCTTACACTGCCCCCAAGCAATTATTCCGCGATCAGGCCCGCAAAATATTAGGCGGTGTGTGCGCGGGTTTGGGTAATTATTTTAATGTCGATCCTGTTTGGGTTCGACTACTCTTTGCCTTGCTTACCGCAGGGTGGGGTTTTGGTGTACTCGTATACCTGGTGATGTGGATTGTGGTGCCCGGTTCCTATGAGTTGGATGAACCACAGGTTACTAAAAAATTGTACCGCGACAATGAACGCAAAGTATTGGGGGGCGTGTCCGGAGGACTGGCCGCTTATTTTGGTGTAGACATCATTGTTATTCGGTTGTTGTTTGTGATTACAGCATTTTTTGGAGGACTTGGCTTGGTAGCCTACATCGTGCTGTGGGTTGTGTTACCGGCAGCTGTTTCCATTACCGATAAAATGCAAATGCAGGGGGAGCCCGTTACCCTTTCTAATATTGAATCCAATATCAAGAAGGGGTTGAACATGCAAGAAGGTGAGGAAAGCGTTATCGTGAAGATATTGCTCTTTCCCTTCAGGCTTATCGGGTTGATTTTAACAGGTCTGGGAAAAATCCTGGTTCCCCTGGTAGAAGTTATCCGTGTTGCTTTTGGAATACTGATTACCTTTTTAGGTCTTAGCTGGGTATTTGCCATTATTGTTTCGGCCGGTATTTTATTCGGCTTGATCTCCGGAATATATGTGCCCGTGCATTGGGGTGTTCCTTTCAATGAAGCGGCCATTCCTATGGAAGCCATCAGCAGGGCCATTCCCAGCATTACGGCCGTTGCCGGATTTGTGGGTGCGTTGATACCCGGATTGATGATCACATTATTGGGCATATCCGCCATCGCCAAGAGGATTGTGTTCAACAATACCGTAGGCTGGACAATTTTTATATTGTTCCTCGTCAGTGTGGGTGTATTGAGTGCCACCGTTCCAAAAATCGTGTACGACTTCAAAGAAGCCGGTGAAGTGAAAGTTGAAAACACGTATGATCTCAACGGAAAAACCGCAGTGTTGAAACTACGTGAAGTGGGGCTGGATGAATACGATGCAGCATCCCTCTCCTTAAAAGGTTATGATGGAAAAGAATTTAAACTGGTTCAATATTTTGAATCACAAGGTAACAGCCGTCAGATCGCCATTGAAAATACGAAGATGGTAGAGTATACAGTGACAGTAGAAGATTCCGTGTTCACCTTCGACTCCAATCTTCTGTTTAAACAGGATGCGGTATTTCGTGCTCAGCGATTGAACATGACCTTGTACATCCCGTACGATTATCCTTTTGTGTTAGACGACAATGTGTACCGGTTGCTTTCGCTGTATACCGATTATGATAAGCGCAACGGAAATACCTGGATGATCACGAAGGAAAAATACCTGAAATGTATTTCTTGTCCGGAGGAGACTACCTTAAATGAAGATGGATCATATGCCAAAACCTCAACCGATCTATCCGATTACAATGAAGTAGAGATCAACGGATTATTTGATGTGAGCATAACCCAGGGAGATTATTATGCCATTGAACTCACAGGCCCCGAAAATGAAAAAAGAAAATACAAGGTATCCCAGCATGGCAGCACGTTGGTGATTCAGTACGATGATGATAAAAACTACGACTGGACAGTGAATCCTTTACACTTTGATAAAATTCGCATCAACATTACTATGCCTGAATTGGAAAGTTTGGAATTAAAAGGTGCGGGGGATGTGAGCTTCAGGAACTTTAATGAAGAGAACATGAACATTGAAGCGCTGGGAGCAGTAGAGATTGAAGGAGAGGTAAACGCACAGGATATCACCATTAATTTGAGTGGTGCCAGTCAGCTTGAACTCCATGGAGAATGTGGCAGCATGGATGCGACTGTTCAGGGTGCTTCACAATTGAAGGCATACGATTTTACTACAGAAAACGCAATTGTTGAGGCCAATGGTGTTTCCAAAGCTCGTGTATATGTTACCGGAAGACTGGAACTAAAGGAAGGAATGGCCAGTAAAGTGAGTTATCGGGGCAATCCCATTGAAGTAATAAAAGAATAATACAAGGCTGAACACCATTTCTAAAATATAAATATCTTTACACCATGTTTCTGATTCTACTATTCGTAGTCATCCTATTTTACTTTGGCATGATCATCGGTTCGCTGTTGCGGTAACCTGTTATTGGGGTATTTCGTCTTGTTTATCCTGCATTGGCCAGAAACTGCAATGGGTGAATTTGTATTTTACCTCCCCCCTTGTGTTCTGAGGGAGGTAACAAACTTTCCGAACCCAAGCAACCTCCCGCCTCGTATTGGCATCTTAGGGATGAAACCTTTAAATGGAATTCAAAATTTACCGGTCTACTGAAGAAGAGCTTATAAAGGGGTGTATCAGGCGTGACAGAAGCGCCCAAAAGCGCCTTTATGATACATTTTCATCGAAAATGTATGCCTTGTGCTGCCGGTATGTGAAGGATTCCATGGAAGCCGAAGATGTGCTGGTGACCGCCTTTACCAAGATTTTGGACCGTATCGACCAGTTTAAAGGCGATGGCAGTTTTGAAGGATGGATCAGGCGGGTGGTCGTAAATGAAGCCCTCACCTACCTCCGCAGAAATCGCTCCATGTATGTGGAAACCGAACTGGAAGCAGCCGACCGTGACCCGGATTATCAACACCTCAGCGACCACCTGGAAGCAGAAGACTTACTGAACATGATTCAGGAATTGCCCGCAGGCTATCGCATGGTATTCAACTTATACGCTATCGATGGATTTTCACACAAGGAAATAGCCGACCAACTCAACATCAGCGAAAATACTTCTAAGTCGCAGTTGAGTCGCGCACGGGTATTTCTACAAAAATTATTAGCCGATAGGGATGCACCAAAACAACAACGTCATGACGTCACAACCTGAAAAACTATTTCGCGATAAACTGGAGAACTTCCAGAACCCCGCACCTCCATTGGCATGGGATAGAATTGAAGCTAAGTTAGAAAGCAGTCAACCCAAAGGCTTGTGGCTGAAAATTGCTGCTGGAGTATTGCTTGTGTCGGTAGCAACTTTCCTTCTCTGGCCATCCAGTCAAACGAATGATACCGAAGTATTAACAAAAGCAAGTGATCCGGTAGTGAAGTCAAGCGAAAGCACACCGGAAACTACAGTACCTCAACAAACATCTATACAGACCGCTGAGCAAAATGTTTCTGAAAAGAAAATCAAACCGAAAGAAACTAAAGTAACAACGGATGATGCGCCCGTATTTGTAGTTGAAATTGTTACTCCCAATGAAAATAATGAACGGATTGAAACCGAAGTGCCTGCAGAAATAGTAGCTACAGAAACAAAGCCTGAAGAAGTTCTTGTCTCCACTACCCTTGTGTACTCGGCAGAAGAAGTGAATGCGCGCTTTCTGAAAAAAGAATCACCGGTACAAGCAACCCCTGAAGAAAAAAAATCATCTGGTATACAAAAGCTGATGGGTTTAGCCTATGATCTGAAACACACCGAATCAGGAATTGGCGACTTACGGCAAAAGAAAAATGAAATTCTAGCGCTGAATTTCAAAGAAGACAAACGAGGACAAAACAAGTAAACATTCGTACCACATGAAAAAGACATTCGCTATCGCCATAGCACTTTTAACGTCACTGGCTACCGGGGCACAAGGAAAACCTGCCGATACTGTAGTCGTGGAACTGGCCAAGACCAGCAAGGTTATATTCACTATGAAAGAACGCAGTGACCTTGAGTTACTGAAGAAGTATGACTTTCAAGCTTTGTTCACCGACATCCTGGATAAACTCGAAAAAAAGGATACCATTCAGATGGTGATGCTTGACACTCCCAAGACAGAGGCTATTGTTCGCACAGAAACAAATGACACTAGCTGGGGTGATGAAGACGAGGACGATGAATGGGATGATGACGTTCAGCGGAAGTATCGCCATAGAACCCGTCACTCGTTCAATTTCGATTTTGGAACCAACAACTACCTCGAGGAAGGAGATTTCCCGGATGTAAACGGAGCACAATATGCTGTTCGTCCGTGGGGTTCCTGGTACATCGGCTTGAATTCCGTACTACGCACACAGGTAAGCAACAATTTCTTTATTGAGTGGGGCGCTGGTGTCAGCTGGTATAATTTCAAATTCCAGGAAGACAACACCCTCATCACAGAAGACGACAGTGGTGTTTCCTTTACAGCCGATCCGCGTGATGTATCGTGGGTGAAAAGTAAACTTACCGTCAGCTACATCAATGCCTCTATTGTACCGATGCTCGACTTTGGTGGCGACAGCCGCAAGGCTCGCTTCTGGAACTCGCACAACAGTGACTTCCGGATTGGTGCAGGGCCTTATGTAGGCTATCGAATTGAAAGCCACTCCAAACTGGTGTATGAATTAAATGGTGATAAGGAAAAAGACAAAGAAAGCAATAACTTTTACCTGAACAATGTACGCTACGGAGTGCGGTTGCAAATCGGGGTGCGCTCAGCCGACTTCTTCTTCAACTATGATCTGAACGAATTGTTCGCAGCCAATAAAGGACCCAAACTCAATGCCTTTAGTTTTGGGGTAATTTTCTAAGTCTGCACATTAGGCCTCAAGCTGCAAGCTTCAAGATACGAGATACTGACTTGTAGCTTGAAGCTTGTAGCTTTTTTAGGCATTTATTACCGGAATGAATTTCCTATTTTGCACGGTTAAATTTCCGGTCGATGAAAAAGATAAAGTTCAGCCAACACATTCTTCCCCACACCATAGCCGTAGTTGTTTTTTTACTCACTACGGTATTTTTCTTTAGTCCTGTTTTTTTTGAAAGCAAAACATTAGTCCAGGGCGATATTCGCCAGTCGCTGGGCGCCAGTAAAGCACTGCGCGATTATCGCGACCAAACCGGAGAAGAAGGCTTATGGGCACCCAACTTATTCAGCGGGATGCCGGGCTATTTAGTCAACGTTCATTGGAGCAATGGTGGCGTAGCGATATTGAAGAGAGTACTCGCCATGAATACTCCACACCCTGTAGCCAATATTTTTCTGGCCTTTGTTTGTTATTATATCATGCTGCTAGCATTCCGCATCAGGCCATACCTGGCGATTGCGGGAGCGTTAGCTTTCGGACTTTCATCCTTCATGATTATAGGACTCTCGGCCGGGCATAATGCACGCATCGGTGCGATGGCCTTTATGCCGTTGGTGATGGCAGGTATTCACCTGGCCTTTAGCGGTAAACGAATTTTAGGTTTTGGTATCACCGCTGCCGGGCTCGCTTTGCACCTTCGTGAAAATCACTTACAGGTAACTTACTATTTATTGCTGATTGTGTTGGGCTACGGCTTAATGCAACTGATTGTCGCAGTGCGTGAAAAGAAAGTTGTGGATCTATTCAAAACAGTAGCCATCCTCGTTCCTGCCGCTGTACTGGCTGCGGGTACATTCTTCGGACCGCTGTGGTCCATGTCGGAATACACACCCCTCTCCACCCGGGGGAAAACAGAACTGGTGGCCGACAAAGCCGTAAACACCGGCACCGGTCTTAACCGCGATTATGTCTTCAACTATAGCAATGGAATTATCGAACCGCTAACGATGCTGGTTCCGAATTTTTATGGTGGCAGCAGTTCACATTATCTGGTGCGCGACCAAAATAGTGAAACGTATAAGGCATTGGTCGGGAGTGGCAATCAGGAAATGGCCAATCAACTTGCAGGTTACACAACACCCTACTGGGGCGAGCAACCCTTTACGGCACCCTACTATGCCGGGGCCATAATTGTTTTTCTGTTTGTCATTGGGATTATTTTTGCTGAACGTAAATACGTAATCTGGTTAGTTGCCCTCAGCGCCCTAGCCATTATGATGAGTTGGGGAAAAAATTTCGAAACCTTTAACTACTTCCTCTTCGATTACTTCCCGGGCTACAGCAAGTTCCGTTCAGTAACCTTTGCACTGGTTATTGTCTTTTTTGCTATGCCGTTGGTGGGATTACTCGGGTTAGAGAAATTCTTCGAGAAAGGAGCTACCCGGGAGAATAGGAAAAAATTACTGATTGCCTTTGCCTCTACAGGCGGGGTGTGCCTGTTGCTCCTGTTGTTTGGCGGGATGTTCAGTTTTCTGAAAGAAGCAGAAGAGAACCTTCCGGTTTGGTTTACCAGCGCCCTGCAGGAGGACAGGCAATCGCTATTGCAAAGTGATGCCTTGCGCTCCCTGGCTTTTATTACTGCCATCTTTATTGTGATGTATTTTGATTTACAGAAGAAGCTAGCACCGGCATTCTTCTTCGGTTTTCTAACCTTCTTCGTATTGGTTGACCTAGCTGTAGTGGATAAGCGTTATTTTTCAACTGATAATTACAAGCGCAAGCGCGAAGCGGTATTTACGGCACTTCCCTCCGATACCGAGGTGTTAAAAGACAAAAGTTATTACCGGGTATTTCATGATGTGATGGATGGACGGGGCTCTTACTTTTTCAACTCCATTGACGGATACCATGGCGCCATGTTAAAACGATATGAGAATTTACAGGACTCGTGTATTTATAAAGACATCCAGGAATTTTTTGAGGACTACCAGTCACAACGGGTGGATCACTCGAAGTACGGAGTACTGAATATGCTTAATTGCAAGTATCTAATTTTTGGTCAGCAGGCAAACCAGTTCATTGTAAACCAGGGTACCCCCGGACCGGCCTGGTTTATCCGCGAACTGATAACCGTTACCTCTCCTACCGAAGAACTGGCAAAAGTAGGTGAGATTGATACGCGGGTAACGGCCGTGATCGATGGTTCAAAATTTAAAGCCGGTGCTCCCGGGTACGACAGTACTTCACAGATTGCACTCATTGAACACAAGCCTAACTACCTGAAATACGAAGCCGAAACACAAACCAGCAACTTAGCGGTGTTTTCAGAAATCTATTATCCGGAAGGCTGGACCGCTACAATTGATGGCAAGGATGCTTCCATCCTTCGGGTGAACTACGTGCTGCGCGCTCTAGAAATCCCAGCCGGCAAGCACACTATTGAATTCCGTTTTGCACCTCGCTCATATACCGTTGGCAATCCGATTACCATGGCCTCTTCGTGGTTGTTATTGTTAGTTTTAGCTGGAAGTATTGGGTGGAGTTTAAGGAAGGAGAATGGAGAAATATAAGCTTTATAGCTTATAAAATACGTTGGCGGCAATGTGTTTGGCTCCGTGGACAAATTCGACCTTGACAATAAGATGAGTGACTTCGTAACAATAGCGACATATGACGACTACTTGACAGCCAACTTTGACAAACAGAAATTGGACGAACAAGGAATTGCTTGCTATTTAGCTGATGAAAACATTGTGACAACAAAGTGGATACTTAAAAATGCTTTAGGTGGAATTAAATTAAGAGTTCCTGGAGAACAAGTTGAAGAGGCTATAAGAATTTTAAACGAAAAGACAGAAGAAATACCTGTTGACTTTAAATTAGAAGTGAAACAGGACGACTTAAACTGTCCTAACTGCGGTTCAAACAACACAGGGACAGAAAAATACTCGAAATCTATTGCAGGGTGGACTTGGTTGTTTTTAGGTTTTCCTGTGACAGCGACTCCGATAAAACAACATAGATGTTTTTACTGCGGACACAAATGGGAGACCTGAAAAAAAACGCACAGCTGCTAACACCGTGTTTAAGCTACTGGCGGTGGGCACCAAATTAATTAATACATTTACCTAACAACGTTTTCCCACGTGGATACTGGCGGATTCACAAACGCCAGTGCCTAGACAGGCAATAAAAAAAATGAAATATGATTGAGAAACCTTCAAATGGACGAGCAAAGATTTTCAAAAATGGACAAGGCATTGAAGTCCAAATACCGACAAAAAAGAATTGGTTTACAATAATTTTCTTATCAGCATGGATGTGTGGTTGGTTAATGGGAGAGACATTTGCAATTACTCAAGTATTTAATAGTGACACACCACTTTTCGCAAACGCTTTTCTACTTGTTTGGCTGACAATGTGGACAATTGGAGGATTTTTCGCTATCACCGCTTTACTTTGGTCAATTGCCGGACAAGAAATAATTAAAGTAGATTCTGGTGTCATGGAAATAGGTAGACAGATTTTTAACTTTAAAAAATCTAAAAAGTATGACATAAATGAAATTAGACATCTGTCTATAAATCCAGCTCCTGACATTGACATTTGGGGAATGGGTAATCAACGAAATATGTTTGGACTAAAGGGAGGTGTTCTAAAGTTCGATTATGGACTAAAGACACTAAAATTTGGAGGGGGAATTGATGAAGCAGAAGGTCGATTACTAATTGAGACACTTAAGATAAATCCCAATTTCAAAGAGACTAACTTTGGATAGGCGCTGACGCTAACACCGTGTTTAAGCTACTGGCTGTGGATGCCAAATTAATTAATACATTTATCTAACAACATTTTCCCACGTGGATAATGGCGGATTCGCAAGCGCCAGCATCTTAAACACAAACGTTGTAGCACTACCCACTATAAATAAATACCTTTATCGGTATGGAAGCCGATATTCACACGCTGTACACTTCCGATTTTTACCGCATTCTGGATTTCAAATGCCGGTGTGTAAGTTGCAAAACGTCCAATCCCGAATACAATGAATCCTTCTGCATCAGCTTTGTACGCAAAGGCAATTTTCTGTTTAATGTGTTCCGCCATTCCCTCGATTCGTATACCGGCACGGTCCTGATTACCAAGCCCGGTTATGAACGCACCGTGACCCACGTGCATACGGTACCCGATGAATGCACCATCTTTGATTTCAAAACAGATTTTTACAGGGAATTGGTAGAGCAGTATGGTGGGATGAAGTTCTTTCAGGACAATGACCTCCACTCTACCTTAATCAAGACCACGGCTGAAACGGAATTTCTGCATGCTCATATCCTCCGCCTGGTATTGACCAATACCGGTAGTAAACTAGAGATCGACAACAGTGTGATGGAAATTATTGACCGGGTATTGGCCAGCAACCCTGACTACCAGCCCAATACCAAGATTCATGCCCGACTGAAGAAAAATCACCTTGCCACCATCGAGCGAGCTAAAGAATACCTCACGCACCACTTTACTCAGGATATCTCCCTGATGGAGATTGCCGACCATTGCCATGTGAGCCCTTTCCACTTCAGCCGGATTTTCAAAACGTTTACAGCTAGTTCTCCACACCAGTTTTTGCTCACCTTACGGTTAAAAAATGCCGAACTGCTGTTGCGGAATACCTCCACGCCCATCACTGACATTGCCTTTACTTCTGGCTTCAGCAGCATTGAACATTTTACTGCTTCGTTTAAGAAAAAGTATCATTTTCCACCGGCTAAATTCAGGGCCGAAAAGGAAGATTTCACACACCTCCAAAAAATCCATCCATAAAAGAGCAAGATTTCGTAACCCTCCCGGATTTCTGTCTTCTAGTTTTGGATCAAAAACAATATGAAGACATCCTTAATCAAAACCCTGGTCACTTCGAGGAATTATACACTGGCTGTAGCGGAAGCCATGCCCGAAAGATCGTATTCCTTCAAACCCACCGAAGGGGTTTGGAATTTTATCGAACTTATTCATCACATCGCGTATGGCATTCAATGGTGGGAAGAAAATTTTATCAAGGGCAACCAAACAGAGTGGAACCCGCCCACTACAAAGAGCAATAAACAACAAACGATAGAGTACCTCACACGCGCCTATGCCGGTTTGGAGAACACTATGAACTCAATGGAACTCACAGAGGCCGCGGTGAAAGGATTTCATGCCACCCTCGATCATGTTACCCATCATCGCGGGCAAGCCACAACCTACTTGCGCTGCCAGGGAATTACCCCTCCGGAGTATACGTACTAAAATGGAGTTTTAAATGTTGGTGTCAACCGCTCACCTGACATCAAACATTTTTATGCTACGCTGAATTTCTTGCGGCATTGATAATTCCAAACATGCAACGCAACACCAGCTTTCGGTATTGTTGGAGATGCTTTTTATCTGCCTCACTGCGCAAGCGCTGCAGTGCAAACTGTTGGATCGCAATCAAAGGCATGACAATGCGTTCGCGAAGTTTAATAGAGTCCAGATTTCCTCGATTGTTTTGCATGAGTTCATCCAGTCCGGTTACGCGCAACACTTGCTTGCAGGAACGCTCATACTCATCAAACATTTTTTTCCAGAACACTCCAAATTCTTTATCCCGCGATAGATAGCGCGTGGCCGGGTAGTACGTTTTGGTGAGCGACATCATACTATTGCCCAGCAGAGTGCGAAAGAAGAGCGATCGTTTATACAGCGATTGAAATTTTTTGAATGAACCGGTAGCTTTCATTTCTTCTAACGCTGAGCCCACCCCATAAAATCCCGGAATATTTTGCTTCATCTGTGCCCAGGCTCCTACAAACGGTATGGCACGCAAATCTTCAAACTTCAATGCATCGGAAGCGTTTCGCTTCACCGGCCGTGAACCAATATTGGTTTCACCAAAAAAACTAAGCGGAGTAATTTTTTCAAGGTAGGGAACAAACTTCGCATCGTGCTTCAACTCGAGGTAGGCGCGATAGCCCGCAACCGCCAACGCATCCAACAAAACTTTGTCCTCTTTGGTGAGTTCTCCCTCTTCACCAAATACGGCACGCTCGACTCCCGCTGACAGCAACTGCTCCAGATTGTAACGACAGGAAGGAATTTTTCCAAACCCCGAACTAATGGTTTGTCCCTGTACGGTTATTTGTACCTCATGATCTTCAATGGTACTGCCCAGTGACGCATAGAAATCGTGCGTGTTGCCACCCCCCCGCGCGGGCGGGCCACCGCGACCATCAAAGAACACCACCGTAATATTATACTTTCGCGCAATGCGTGTTAAGTTTTCCTTTGCTCTGAAAATTGACCAGTTGGCACGCAGGTAACCACCGTCTTTCGTACCATCCGAAAAACCAAGCATGATGGTTTGTTTGTTATTGCGCTTCTGCAAATGTTTTTTGTATTCCGGAATGCGATAGAGCGCTTCCATGACTTCATCAGCTTTGGCGAGATCGTCAATGGTTTCAAACAACGGAACAATATCCAGTGAGAGACCCTGCTTTTTGCTTAGTGCCAGACGAGCCAGCTGAAATACCTTGATCACATCCACCACCGAGCCACAATTGCTGATCACATAGCGGTGACATCCCATCTCCCCGTTCCGTTGTTGTATATCATCAATGGCATATACGCTATTGATCAGATCACGTACAAAAGGATCTTTGATGCGAAGCTTGTTGGGTTGAAATTTTAGTTTCAGCAACGCCTTCACCTTGTCCTTTTCAGATAGGTTCGTAAGTTTTACTTTTTGCAACTTCAAAATTTCATCCCAGGCCTGTTCGTGTTTGCGGCTATCCTGACGGATGTCCATGCTGGCAAAGAAAAAGCCGAACATTTTCACCTTCACGATAAAAGAATCTACCAAATCTTGAAAGAGCCCCTGGTGTTCTTCCAGCAACACAGAACGAATTTGTTCCAGAGCACTCAGTAATTCATCTGCCTCCTGATACCCATTCGCAGGATCATACAGGGCGTTGTAAATTTTGCGCTCAACTTCCAGCACGCGCTGATCAACACCACGAAAGGTAAGTCTGCGTTTAATAGACCGTACCTCACGGTGATAACACCTTAAAATCGTTTCGCGCAACCGGGATGCTACTTTCAGGGTGATGTCGCTGGTCACAAAGGGATTCCCATCCCGATCACCACCTGGCCAAAAGCCGATGCGTATGAGGTTAAAATTTTTCCAGTCTTCCAGCTTCAATTGCAATCCCTGCATGAGTCGCAGGATAATTTCAGGGGCAGCGTGATAAAAAACATTTTCGAGATACCAGCACAAGCTCACGGCTTCATCATAAGGCGAAGGTTTTTCGCGATTGATGATGGCGGTCTTACCCAACTGATTGAGCAGTTGGTTAATACCCGGAAGGTTATCATGTCGAATGGATTCCTCCAGATCGTTGATAATGGCCAGCACATGGCCGGGGTAAAACTGTGTGGGGTGCGCGGTGAGTACCACCCGGATGCTAAATGTTTCGAGTTTCTCCTTTAGCTTTTCTTTTTGCTCAGCTGAGAAAGTCCGCAGCAACAATCCGGAGACTGTACCTTTTCCCTGCAGGTCATTTACCTTATCAAACGCTGCATCTTCAATAGAGTCGAACAACACGATCTGGCGTTCGGCATATTGAATAAAATTAAACAAGAGATCAAACTGTTCCTCACGTGATGCCTCCGGTACGAAGTCATCAAAAAATCTTTCAATGATATCCTGCGGATCTTTGCCCTGCTCAAATCCCTCTTCCGCGTATTGCTGAACAAAAGGAAGCAAGGTACCGGTACGGTAAATATGACTGAATGGAAGATTAAGAAACAGGCTGTTATAAATGTGGTAGCGCGTGGAAACGACTTCGTCAAATGGAGTAGGCATAAACAAAGCTAAAAAAAACACCACACCCCTCCCAGCATAAGTTTCTTTCTGTAAATTGATGGGCTGCCAATACATCGTCCGACATGCCTTCCAATACATTCAATATAAAAGGTCTAACCCATCAGCAAGTTCTTGAGTCGCGCGAGAAGCATGGTTACAATCGTTTGCAGTACAAAAAAGAAAACGGATTTATTGATGCATTAAAAAGTCTTGCCAAAGAGCCTATGGTGATTTTACTGCTGGTGGCTTCAGCCATTTATTTTATCAGCGGCCAGACAGGCGATGGTATTTTTATGGCATCTGCCATTGTATTGGTATCGGCTATCTCGTTGTACCAGGATTCCCGAAGCCGAAATGCACTGGAAAAACTCAAAAATTTCACTCAGCCCAATTGTAGGGTAATCCGCGATGGTGAAGTGGAGGAAATAAAAAGCGAAGAACTGGTGTTGGGCGACAGCCTGATGGTGGAAGAAGGCACATCCATTGCCGCAGATGGGATTATTGTACACTCTAACGATTTTTCAGTGAATGAATCCATCCTTACAGGTGAATCACTGTCTGTGTATAAAGATCAAACCAAGGAAGATCATTTCATTTACCTCGGCACCACCGTGGTGAGTGGATTGGCCATTGCCACGATCACTGCCATAGGCAATGAAACCAAGCTGGGAAAAATCGGGAAAAGTCTGGAGAGCATTCAGGAAGAACGCACTCCCCTGGAATTGCAAATCGGGAATTTTGTGAAGAAGATGGTGATTGCCGGGGCCATTGTATTCATCATTGTGTGGGGGATTAATTATTTGAATTCCGACAATATTCTGGAAAGTCTGCTGCAGGCATTGACACTCGCCATGAGTATTTTACCGGAAGAAATTCCGGTAGCATTCACCACGTTTATGGCTCTGGGTGCCTGGCGGTTAATGAAAATGGGGATTGTGGTGAAGCAAATGAAAACGGTAGAGACGTTAGGCAGTGCCACCGTGATCTGTGTAGACAAGACTGGCACGATCACCGAAAACAAAATGAGCCTGGCCAAACTTTTTGTATTGAAGTCACAAAAAATATCCGATCCCTCAAACACATTAAGTAACGAAGAAAAAGAGCTCATCCGGCTGGCCATGTTTGCCAGTGAACCCATTCCGTTTGATCCGATGGAAGTAGCCTTGCATGAAGCGTATTCAAAATCTGTTCCTTCGGACGAGCGACCTCTCTACCACATGATTCACGAATATCCGTTGGGTGGTAAACCCCCCATGATGACGCACATCTTCGAGAATGCTCAAGGCCAGCGCATTATTGCAGCCAAGGGAGCACCGGAGGGATTGATGATGCGATCGACCCTCACCGATGTGGAGAAGCACCAACTTGAAGAAGCTGTTAAAGCTATATCTTCTGAAGGCTATCGTGTGTTGGGTATAGCTGAAGCTGTCTTTGTTGGAAATAATTTCCCGGCTACACAACAGGAATTTCAATTCAACATGAAAGGACTTGTTGCCTTCTACGATCCTCCGAAGAAAAACATGCAGGCTGTATTGGATAATTTTTATAAAGCCGGTATTGTGGTGAAGATTGTAACAGGTGATAATGCTGCCACCACTGCCTCCATTGCCCGACAAGTTGGTTTCAGAGGGTATGAGAAGAGTATATCAGGAAATGAACTCATGCAACTGAAGGATACTGAATTAGAAAAGAGAGTATTAGATATTAATGTCTTTACCCGGATGTTTCCGGAAGCCAAATTACGCATCATCAACGCCTTAAAAGCAAAAAATGAAATTGTAGCCATGACGGGTGATGGTGTAAATGACGGACCCGCCTTAAAAGCCGCACACATTGGTATTGCCATGGGAAAGAAAGGGACAGAGATTGCGAAGCAGGCTGCCTCACTGATTTTAGTGGAAGACGACCTGTCGAAAATGGTGGATGCTGTGGCGATGGGTAGAAAAATTTATACCAATCTCAAAAAAGCAATCCAATACATCATCTCCATTCATATACCCATTATTCTCACGGTGTTCATGCCGCTGGCACTGGGGTGGGTCTATCCTAATATTTTTTCGCCCGTACACGTTGTGTTTTTAGAATTGATTATGGGACCAACCTGCTCCATCATTTATGAAAATGAGCCGATTGAAAGAAACACCATGATTCAGAATCCCAGACCTTTCACCACTACGTTCTTTAATTGGAAAGAATTAACAACAAGTATTGTACAGGGAATAATGATCACCACAGGAACTTTGCTTGCATATCAGTACGCAGTACAACAGGGGTACAATGAATCCCTAACCCGTACGATGGTGTTCACGGTGCTTATTGCAGCCAACGTGGTGCTGACCTTGGTCAATCGATCATTTTATTATTCAATAATTACAACACTGCGGTATAAGAATAATCTGGTACTGCTGATCATTAGCGTTACGTTGGCGATTACAGGACTATTACTTTTTATTCCACCGTTAACAAAGTTCTTCTCGTTTGAATCGTTGAATTTTTCTCAGCTATCGATTAGTATTGGAATAGGATTCTTATCGGTTATATGGTATGAGGTAGTAAAGCGGAGGAAAAGAAATCGAACGCTAGCACCATGATGGATACCATCACTGTTGGACAGGCAAAAACAAAAGAAGAACTCGAGCAGATCCTGGTGCTGCAGGCCCTGAACCATCCACACACGTTGACGGCAGAGCAACGGGCGAAGGAGGGTTTTGTTACTGTTAAACACAATCTTGAGGTGCTTCAGAAAATGAACAATGCGGTGGGGCAAATCATTGCAAAAGATGGAGCCATCGTGATAGGATATGCACTGGTGATGCCGGAAGAATTCAAAACGATGATTCCGGTATTAACGCCTATGTTCGAGATGTTCACAACGTTGTCATACCAAGGAAAACCATTGACAGCCTACCGCTACTACGTTATGGGGCAGATTTGCATTGCAGAACACTATCGCGGCAGTGGAATTTTTGAAAAATTATACGCTGAACATAAACGATTGCTGGCTGGTCGCTTTGATTTTTGTCTCACAGAAATTTCGGTGAAAAATACCCGCTCCATGCGGGCACATGAAAAAGTGGGATTCAAAACTATCCACACCTTTACTGATATTACAGATAATTGGAATATTGTACTTTGGGATTGGAATTAGAATTATACAATCAATTAGGTAGGCATTGCAACCAACTGAGAAACCTTAAGATTCTTAAAAGTGACCTCTACACATTATCGGGTCAACACCACGTAATCCTTTAAAACCGTTTTAAGAAACTGCAGATCACCTTCTGCCGTTGATGATAACCCCAAAATATTGCGAATTTGCAGTGCGAGTAACCTGATGGCCTCTTGATGACCTTGGTTTTTGTACCGGGTGTATCGTGACAACGCACTTTTTATCAACAACACATCCTCCTCTTCCAAATGCTTTGCCTCTGTGTATACGGGAGTATAAGATTCCTTCGATTGAATATTTAGCAGGTCTTCCAGTTTCAAATCCATTTTAGGGGTAAGTTTCACCACAGCGGTGTTGGCTACCATATCGCCAATGCGCTGAGCTTTTGGAGAGGATGCTACCAGGATAGACGCAATGCCACCCATCGAAAAGTAAATATCAATCATGCGAAATACCCACCGGGCTACATAATCTGAGAAAGTAGCCCTGCCTCCCACGGTTTTGATCACCTGTATCTTCATGGCCATTTTACCAAAACTTTGACCGTGGTTAAAGATCTCCAGCACCAGAGAGTAGAACAGAAAAATACAGATCAGAAATATGGCAAAAATCTGCCGGGCCATATCGGAGGCTATGAACGAGGAAAACCCCACCATGCTGAACACCGTAATAACCACCCCCATAATCACCAGATCAATCAGAAATGCAACGACTCGGTCACGTAAATCGGCCAGCTCATACTCCAACGTAACATTTTGCGTGGTTTTAATTTCGATACTTTTCATATTAACCGCGAAAGTAATATTTTGACCCCGTCAATGAAGGAAACCCGTTTTATTTCCCAAAATAAAGAAAAGTGGCTCGAATCGGAAGCATTGCTCAATGAGGAGCGAAAGGACCCCGGAAAGCTTAGCGATCTTTTTGTTCAGGTGGTGGATGACCTCTCCTACTCGCGTACCCATTACCCTAATCGTTCGGTACGCGTGTATTTGAACAAGATGGCCCGTGAATACTTCTCTATTATTTATAGTCATCAACGTGAACACAAAAAGCGATTTCAATTATTCTGGCTTGAAGAGTTACCCCAGGTGATTCTTCACTGCAAAATACCCTTGTTGGTATCACTCATTACTTTTCTATTGGCGATTTCCATCGGCATTTTTTCCTCCGTAAAAGACCCGCAGTTTGCCAATGCTATACTGGGGAACGAGTACGTAGAGATGACAAAAGAAAACATAGCCAAAGGCGACCCGATGGCTGTCTATAAAAAAGGGCACCAGGTGGACATGTTTTTAGGCATCACCCTAAACAACCTGATGGTGGCCTTTCGCACGTATGTGTTCGGAATCTTTTTTTCAATCGGCACCCTGGCGATTCTACTTTCCAACGGCATCATGGTAGGATGCTTTCAGTTCTTCTTTATTGAACGGGGATTATTCCTGGAATCCGCACTCACCATCTGGTTACACGGAACGCTGGAAATATCTTCCATTGTGCTGGCCGGGGGCGCAGGCCTCACCCTGGGCAGCGGACTGATTTTTCCCGGCACATACTCACGCTTACAAGCCTTTCAGATTTCCGCCATGCGCTCACTCAAACTAATGCTGGGCATCACCCCAATATTGATTTTAGCTGCAATCATTGAAAGCTTTCTTACCCGCTATACGGAGGTGCCGGACTTTATTCGGTTAATCCTTATCCTTCTTTCCGGTGCATTTATCATCGGATATTTTATCGTGTATCCCTGGTGGAAATCAAAGAATGGCTTTTTAACGCCCCTTCAGGAAATACGCCTACAACCAACCCCAACCAGCCCGATATCCATACGGAGTATTAAGAATAATGCTGAAATTCTAAAAGATGCATTTGTGTTCTACCGTACACATTTCAATAAAATCATGGGTTGGATTTTGGGAACCTCGTTGCTCTTAGCCACTATCGATTTGATGGTTGAAGAGCGGGGCATGGAAGTACGGTATGTGGAAGAGTGGTGGGTGTACTTTGTGGGTGGACTTTTCTATACCATGCAAACTCCCAGTATACTTTTTGTCGGGGTGAATACACTGGGTAGTACCCTTATAGTGTACCGCGTGGTTCGCCTCATCGATCAGGAAGTAACCCAAGATAAAAAATTTTTTCGCTGGCCATCTTTCCTGCAAGCTCTGGTCATTATTTCAGCAACCTATTGGCTTATCTGGAGCTTAGAGGGTTGGGGCTCTTTTCTTGTTATCCTAACATTCAGTATTATCCTATTGCTGGCTTATGTGCAAATGAGCGAACAACGTAACCTATTTGCATCCATTCCGCGTATGTGGGACTTAGTGTCGGCTCAATTCGGTCAGGTAATGGGTTTACAGTTTACGGTGCTACTCATGTGTTTTTCATTTTTGTTAATTTTATCTGCACCTCTGATTTATATCTACACCAATATTCTTCAGTGGAACTTCGCCAGTACAGATACCTGGTCAAGAAACATCGTTAACTTCATTGAACTCTTTATTAAGATCATGGCCTTTCAAATGATCATTCCGATCGTTGCGGCCAGTATGGCCTATTTATACCATTCGCTACGGGAATCCTTAAGTGCTGAGTATTTAAAAGAAACGATTTCCGGAATCGGTGCGAAGTACCAAAAAAAATATTCACGGTGAGAAAGCTTCTTCTGGTGTGGTTACTTGCATGGCCCTTTGCACTTTTGGCACAGGAGGACTCCACCGCATATGAGTATTACGATGAAGCAGCGGAAGAAGAAATGATAGTGGTGAATCCTGAATCCCTGAATAGCATAAATGAGTATAAAAATCAAAAATTAACAGTCCGAAAATTCGATGATGAGAAATGGAAGGCCATCATAGGCACAACAAATTTTGAAGAGGAAGAGGAGAAACCAAAAGAAGCTTCTCCGGGGAGTATACCCTGGAATAACGGCATCTTGAAAATTATTTCCTATGTGCTCTTATTCGCCATCCTTGGTGCTATTGTGTATTTCATCGTTCAGAATACTTCCATGGGTTCAAAGAGAGTCAAGAAGGAGCAAACAGCAAAGGACCTCATCTCTCCGGTAGAGGATATTGAAGCCATTGACTTGAACAAAATGTTGGAGCAAGCCCTGGCAGGAGATGACCTACGCCTGGTTATTCGAGTGTACTACCTCACCCTGCTCCACAAGCTTCATGAAAACGGAAATATTGTCTGGAAAAAGAACAAGACCAATCTTGATTACCTCTTAGAGTTACTTACGAAAGGCTCTTATTATGATGAAGTTCGGCACCTCACCCGTGCCTATGAAACAGTTTGGTATGGCGAACAACCCATGACAGCCTCAGGGTATGATCAATTGGTGGCCGATTTCAAAAAGATCAATCAACAATTAAGTTTTCCCAAACCTGCATGAAAAGGGGTAGAACAATTGTAGTACTTTTTGCAGTGTTAGCTGTACTGGTTCTGGGATACTTTGTCTTTTTTGCATCCGGTAAAAAGCATTATCAGTGGTATGAGAGCTATAATCCCGAAAGTAATCAACCCTATGGAACACTTTTCTTGCGGAAATTGCTGGAAACTTACCGCCCCAACGGAAAATTTATTTTCAACCGTAAAAAAACAGTTCTCGAATTACTCGATAGCACCCAATATCAAACGGGCACTGATTATGTCCTTATTGGTCCAACGGCTTTTTTCGATAATCACGATGTAGAATCCATGGCAAAATTTATTCAGCGAGGAAACGATGCCTTTATTGCCAGTCATGAGCCGCCCTATGAACTGATTGATATAATTTATGAGAATTATTGTGAGGTATCGCTGGAGTATTTATCAAATCCTTTGGACGAGGTGGAATTGAATTTCTACCACGATACCCTAAAATCAGTTCCGGGGTATCGTTACCGTTACCGGTTTGCATCAATGGATAGATCCTATCGATGGGACTATCTTACCGAAGAAATTTTCTGTGACTCTACAGAAGCTATTGTGCCGTTGGGATTTCAAAACGGAAATCTGGTAAACTTTTTTCGCATACCGTATGGAAAAGGGAACCTGTACCTTCATTCCAACCCGCTCGTATTCACCAATTATTTTTTGATTCATGCCGATAAAGCCGAGTATGCCGCGGGAGTTTTTTCGCATTTACAGGGTAGAAACATCATCTGGGATGAATTTAGTAAGCTGCCGTATTCACAGAATCATAATGAATACAACAGTCCACTTTACTTCATGCTGCAACAACCCAGTTTAAAGTATGCCTGGTGGATGATTCTGGTGACGGTAGTCATTTTTGTATTTTTTGCCGCCACCCGAAAACAAAGAGTTATTCCGGTTATTGAACCCAAAACCAATACTTCTTTGGAATTCGTCACCATGATTTCAGCCCTACACTATCAGAATGCCAATCACCTGGATATCGCCCGCAAAAAGATGAAGTATTTCCTATATTTTATCCGTACGCGTTATGGAATCCACACACACGCACTTACACCAGCGCATGTGCCCATTTTAGCAGAACGTTCAAAAGTAAATGAAACGATTATTCAACAGGTTTTCGATCGATGGAATGTTATTGAAAACTTTGGTTACTCCAGCATTGAGGAACAACGACTGGTAGATTTGTATTACGCCATGGATACTTTTTATAAACAATGTAAATAATTTTATTTCAATGATATGGAAGAACAAAATATAGTACCGGAAGACAGCCTGCAACAAGAACTTGATACGCTTAGTAAGCATGTTGCCCTGATCAAGCACGAAATTGGCAAAGCGGTAGTGGGTCAGGAGAAAACCATCGACTTGTTACTGGTTGGCCTTTTTACGGGAGGACACATTTTACTAGAAGGTGTACCCGGCATCGCGAAGACCTTGCTGGCAAAGCTGGTGGCAAAAACTTTGGCCGTTTCCTTCTCAAGGATTCAATTCACACCCGATCTGATGCCAACGGATGTGATTGGCACTACGGTATTTAATTTGAAAACTTCAGAATTTAATTTTAACCGCGGACCTGTATTTGCCAACCTCGTACTGATTGATGAAATCAACAGGGCTCCGGCAAAGACTCAATCCTCGCTATTTGAAGTTATGGAAGAAAGACAGATAACAATAGACGGTGTTACATACCCAATGGATTTTCCATTTCTTGTTATCGCTACACAAAATCCCATTGAACAAGAGGGAACCTACCGGTTACCGGAAGCTCAACTCGACCGCTTTCTATTCCGTGTCAAGTTATCTTATCCAAGTCTCGACCAGGAGATGGATATTCTCAGGAAGTATCATGGCGACTTCAGTATGAAAGCGTTGGACCGGGTCCAACCCATCATGAACGTCCAGGAGTTAAAGCAGTGTCAATCACTGGTTGAAAAAATTCATATTAAGGATGAAATTCTGGGATACATTGCGCGGCTATCCGATAACACTCGCAATAACGGAAACCTGACCCTAGGTGCATCACCACGAGCTTCGCTGGCAATTCTCAGAGCTTCCAAAGCAATTGCTGCGATGCAAGGCCGCAGTTTTGTTACGCCCGATGACGTGAAGCTGGTGGCAGCCCCTGTGCTGAATCATCGCATTATCCTGACAGCAGAAAGGGAGATGGAAGGATTGGAGGCAGAGGATATTATCCGGGAAATTACAGAGCAACTTGAAGTGCCACGTTGATGAATCTACTGAGGGGACTTACACTATCCAGCAAATTCTTCTATGCCTGCGCCATCATCACGGTGCTCATGGTTCTTTCATATCCGTTTCCTTCATTGTTGTCTGTGGCACTCACCGCCCTGGTGTTGTTCGGATTCATCACGCTCATAGACTTGGGACAGACCTATTCTGGTATTGTTAAACTGGATGCCCAACGCGAACCCGGCCCTGTGCTTTCGCTGGGTGATGAAAATCCAATAACACTAACCATTACGAATAAGTCTCCGCTCAAACTCTGGTTGGAAGTAATCGATGAATTACCCAAACAACTTCAGGAAAGAAATTTTCGTCTTCGCATCGTATTAGACTCACATCAATCAAAAAAACAAACCTACTATGTTCGACCACTTTCACGCGGTGAATATCAGTTCGGAAAAGTACATCTGTTTGCTTCCACACGAATAGGAATTGTGTGCAGGAGATTTTCCTTTTCACTGGATAGCGCAGTTCCGGCATATCCATCACTCATCCAAATGAGGAAGTATGAACTAAAAACCCTGGCTCGAATAGCTACAGAGTATGGGGTGAAAAAAGTAAGACGCATCGGGCACAGCTATGAGTTCGAACAAATCAAGCACTACGTTCAAGGTGATGACTACCGGAGTATCAACTGGAAAGCTACGGGACGGAAGGCACAACTAATGGTAAATCAGTACGAAGACGAAAAGTCACAGCAAGTTTATTGCATTATTGATAAGAGTCGGGTAATGCACATGCCCTTTCACGGACTCAGTCTTTTCGATTACGCAGTTAACGCATCATTGGTCATTTCCAATATTGTGCTGGGCAAGCAAGACAAAATCGGGCTGATTACTTTCGCTGAAACACCAAAAACATTAATTAAGGCAGACCGGCACCGTCATCAACTCAAAAAGATACTGGACGGACTTTACCGTGAAAAAGAAGGTGAAGTGGAAGCCAATTATGAAAGTCTTTACCTAACGGTTAGAAAATTTATAACCAGCCGGAGTTTGCTATTTTTCTATACTAACTTTGAAAGCACGTACGCATTACAACGAGCTTTGCCCCAATTACGAAAACTCAATGATCAGCATTTGTTGGTTGTTGTTTTTTTTGAAAATACCGAGATCACCACCAGCACGTCCAAACAGGTAGAAACCATCGAAGATATCTATCAACAGGTAACGGCTGAACATTTTGCATTGACCAAAATTCAGCTCGTACAGCAATTGCGGCAACTGGGGATTATCTCCATCTTAACGAAACCCGAAAATCTTACGATCGCTTCGATCAATAAATATCTCGAACTTAAATCGAGGGGGATGATCTAACACTACGGGAAATCAGTGCTTGTTAAGATTCATACACATAAGTTCCTGCAAGCTTATCGTGCAGAGCTTGCTTCTTATCGTCCCAACCGGCCATCATAAATCCAATCATCAGGATAATGGCAGAAAGGAATTTTGCTAAATATCGTCCCAGGGCATTTCCAAAAGTAATTTGATTGCCTTGAACATCTCCAACCTTTAAACGCAGCAATATCTTACCCAAGGTTCCTTGCTTGGATGAACTCTCCATGCCGGCAAAATAGCCGATGCCAATCAGTATACTTATCATGGATAAGGTGAGGTTCCCCTCCATAAAATTATAGTCACTAAACAAGACGGTACCCAAAACAAACTGAACAATCCACAATATGATCGCATCAATGATATAGGCACCAAAACGAATCCAAAAACCAGCATAATTTAATTTGCTGTCTCTATTAACAGGGGCATCCAATATTTCATCCATAGAATAAGTTATTTGGTTAGGTAATACTCATCAATGCTTATAAGTTGTCATCAAGTACATCATGACCTTTCGGAACAGAAGGATTGGCCCATTTTTTTTCGAGAAACTTATACAATCCCCAACACGCTAACGCTCCTGCTGGAATAGCCATGACACCCAGCAATGGCTCAGAAACATTGTCAATTTCACCCGGTGAAAATATTTCGTACAAAATTCCAATACTAAAGCCCCCTAATACGAGTCCAAGGTAATAGGAAACAATACCAAGAATAGCAAAGCCCCATTTGCTTTGGTTGAACCGTGAAGCTAAGTCGTAAAAAGCTTTACCAATAAAATAGATGAGTACTAAACCGATCATTAAAATAAAATATTAATTGGCTTTAAAATACATATTAAACATGTATTGAAAAAATGATTTGGACATCACCGAGATAATGCTTTCAGTCTTTTCAACAAAGGCGGGTGGGAGTAGTGAAAGAATACGTACGCAGGGTGTGGATAGAGGTCACTTAAATTATCGACCGAAAGTTTTTTCAAGGCATTGGAAAGGGCGGTGCCATCAAAAGTCTCTTTGGCATAGGCATCGGCTTCAAATTCATTCTTGCGACTGAGCAGATGCATGAATAAGCCTGTAATGCCGGAAATAGGTGAAAATAATATTCCAAAGGCCAATAAGTTTAAGTGCATAGCCAGTTGTGTGCCGCCTAATGCCAGCGAAACATTTTCATTGAAGATCATCAGCGAAAGTACAAACAGCGTGAACACAATCTGTACAACAGATAGTACATATCCCCATATAATGTGCTTCTTCTTAAAGTGACCCACCTCGTGCGCTAGTACTGCCACCAACTCTTCCGTAGTATGATTTGAGATTAGGGTATCATACAAGACAATTTTTTTCTTCTTGCCAATGCCCGAGAAAAAGGCATTCGCTTTGTTGGACCGTTTCGATCCATCAATGATAAAAATGTTATCGAGAGGAAAGTTTACTTTTTTAGCAAAGGCTTCAATCGCGGTTTTTAATTCGCCATCCGGTAAGGGAGTAAGCTTATTAAACAAGGGTAGAATAAGCGAAGTATAAAACATGTTCACAAACAAAATGAACGCAGCCGCGATAAGTGAAAACCAAATCCAGAAATTCGGTCCGATGGTTTGAATCAGGTATAATAGCACCGTGAGCAAGGTTCCGCCAATGATTGCTCCTAACGCATACCCTTTCAATTTATCGGTAATAAACAGCTTTACAGTTGTTTTATTAAAGCCATACTTCTCTTCAATCACAAATGTGGTATACAACTGAAATGGAATGGTGAGGATATCCGAAGCAACCGTGAGTATCCCAAAAAAAGAAAGGGTCAATAAAATGTCATTCGTGATATACGGCCTAAGCCACCCATCGACCAACCCAAATCCATCAAAGTACAGCATCAGCACCGATAATGCGAAGCTGAACCCCGAGGTAAGGAAAGAGAAGTGCGTTAACTCCTTATGATAGGCCAGCGACTTGAGGTATTTGTCCTTTTCATAGAATGCCTCCACTTCCTTAGGGATGTCGGTACGTTGCGCCTTTAGGTTAATGTAGTCGAGCAGCTGGTCGAATACATAACTCACTACAACAATACTGATGATTATGATTAGGATAACAGAAGGTGACAATGACATCATACGGCCCGCGTTTCAAATTTGGGTCGCAAAATAGCAATTACTTCAATAACAATGCTAGTGCCTGAGTCGCTTGTTCAAAGTGAAACTTATCGAGCACGACCTTCATCATGAAGTTGATTTTATCATTGGAGAGATTTCCAATACTTCCCTCATGAGTATGGGTAAGGGTTGTCGAATAGGTAAACTGACCGTTTTCGATGGCAATCCCAACCTGCTTGTAAGCGTCCCGAAACGGAATTCCCTTCATGACCAGTTTATTTACTTCTTCCACACTAAACAAAAATTTGTACTGTTCGTTGGCCAGGATATTTTCCTTTACCTTGATGTTGGATAACATAACCTGCATCAATTGCAAACAATCTTTCAGACTCTGGATGGCAGGGAAAAGCTTCTCTTTCAGTAACTGAAAGTCGCGGTGGTAGCCGGATGGCAGATTGGTCGTGAGCAGGGCGATATCATTCGGCAATGAAATCAACTGGTTGCACCGAGCGCGAATCAATTCAAATACATCGGGGTTCTTTTTATGAGGCATGATGCTGGAGCCGGTGGTGAGTTCATCGGGGAAGCTGATAAACCCAAAGTTCTGGTTCATAAAAAGAACCGCGTCCATCGATAACTTATTGAGTGTAGCGGCAATATTAGAAAATGCGCTGGCCACAATCCGTTCAGTCTTTCCTCTACCCATTTGAGCATAGACAACATTGTAGTTCAGATCATCAAACCCCAGCAAATCGGTTGTCATCTTTCTATTGAGCGGAAAAGATGACCCATACCCCGCGGCTGAGCCTAGCGGATTTTTATTCACCACACTATAGGCGGCCTCAAGTGTAATCACATCATCCACTAAACTTTCCGCATACGCACCAAACCACAATCCGAAAGAGGAAGGCATAGCCAATTGAAGATGTGTGTACCCCGGAAGTAGATGGATTTTGTATTTCTCACTCAGTTGTAGCAGTAAATCAAACATCGTTTTTGTTTCAGTAACAATCTCCTGAATCTCATGCCGCAAATACAATTTGATATCCACCAGCACCTGATCGTTGCGAGAGCGGCCACTGTGAATTTTCTTACCGATATCTCCGAGTTTTTTGGTAAGGTTCGATTCAACCTGTGAATGAATGTCTTCGATACCTGCCTCAACAGTAAATTCGCCTGATTCAATTTTTTTATAGATGCTTTTTAATTCAGCAGAAAGCACCTTTAATTCCTCACTGGATAACAACCCGATGGATTCCAGCATTTGAATATGTGCCAGTGAGCCCAGCACATCAAACCGCGCCAGAAACATATCCATTTCCTGATCTGTACCCACTGTAAACTTTTCTACCGAGGCGAGCGCACCCTTATCTTTTTGCCACAACTTCATATGCTTTTGATCAGTTGAATATAAGTATCTATTCCGCGATTTATCTCATCCACAAAAATAAACTCATCCGCACTGTGTGAGCGTGCTGAATCTCCCGGTCCGATTTTAACAGAAGGGACAGGTATCAAAGCCTGATCAGAAGTGGTAGGTGAGCCATACTGACTAATTCCCAATTTATTGGCCGCCATCACTAACGGATGGTCACTCACTATACCAGAAGGTCGTAAACGCAGTGACCGTGGAACTACTTCACACGATACGTTTTTTTGAATTATTCCGAGTGTCTCCTCCAGGGTGTAGGCATCCGTAACCCGAACATCCACTGTAAATTTACATTCAGCCGGAACAACATTATGCTGACTCCCAGCCTGGACAATGGTCACCGTCATTTTCATTTCACCCAGCGTTTCAGAAATTTTTGGAAATTTGAACGTTCTGAACCATTCAATGTCTTTCAATGCAACATAAATCGCATTTACGCCTTCTTCTCGTGCCGCATGGCCGGGTTTACCTTTTGAAACGCAGTCCAACACCATCAACCCCTTTTCAGCAATCGCCATTTGTCCAAGGGTAGGTTCACCTACAATTGCAAAATCAATGTTAGGCAATGATGACCAAATACTTTCGATACCATCAACACCTGAAATTTCCTCTTCCGCTGTACCAGTTAATACCACATTATACTTGACATCCGTTTGATCATGGAAATATAAAAATGCAGCGATCATGGAAACCAATGGGCCCCCCGCATCATTACTTCCCAATCCAAATAATTTACCATCGCTGATTACAGGTTTAAATGGATCACGGGTATATCCGCTATTGGGTTTCACTGTATCGTGGTGCGAGTTCAACAGAATGGTCTGCCTTTCCGGGTTAAAAAATTTGTTCAAGGCCCAAACATTATTTCCGGATCTATTTACCAATACACCTTTTGAATCGAGATACTGAGCAATGGCAGTTGCAGTTTTGTCTTCTTCCCTACTGAAGGATGGAATGGCAATTAACTGTTTTAACAGCTCAATTGATTCTTGCTTTAGTATGTCCGTATCGGTAATCATTTTACGATCAGTGTTCCGTTCGTGCTTTGTCCAATATTCTGGATGAGATCAGTGGCATCACCAATAAGAATTTCTTTTACACCTGCATCAATGGCTGAAAATGCATTTTCCAACTTGGGCAGAATACCATTTACAAAAGTTCCGCTCGCCAAATAGTCATCATAAAGTTTTTTTGATAAATGATGTATAACGGAATTATCGTTGTTTACATCCGCTAACACACCTTTCTTCTCGAAGCAGAAAATCAGGCGAACATCAAAATGCTTGCTCAAGGCTACCGCCAACACAGACGCAATCGTATCGGCATTCGTGTTGAGCATCTTTCCATCCGCATGAGTTAAGGGTGCAAACACGGGCGTGGTATTTTGCTTCAGCAGGAAATGCAACAAGGCGGTGTTCACCCCTTCAGGTTTGATGTCGCCAACAAATCCATAGTCAATATCTTTCACTGGCCTCTTCACGGCTCTAATCATATTGCCATCAGCACCCGTAACCCCTAGCGCATTGCACCCGAGATGTTGAAGCGTAGCAACAATCTGCTTGTTCACCAACCCTCCGTACACCATGGTAACCAGATCAAGTGTCTCGCGGTCGGTAATTCTGCGGCCGTTGATATAATTGGATTCAATCCCTAACTGATCGCCAATCTTGGTCGCAATCGTACCCCCTCCATGAATAAGAATTTTTGGCTCACGAATAGAGGCAAAATCTTTCAGGAATCTGCTTAAGGCAGATGCATCATCAAGCACATTCCCCCCTATTTTTATGATGTAAAGTTTATTCATTTCAGATTCGTTAACATTTCATATAATACTGACTGTGCAGCCCACACCCTGTTAGAGGCTTGTTGTGTTACAATACTGTTAGGACCATCCAAAATTTCATCACTCAACTCCACATTTCTGCGCACCGGCAGGCAATGCATCACCTTTGCGTTATTGGTCAACTTCAACTTTTCATTATTCAACATCCAATCCGGATCATTGGAATAAATCTTACCATAATCCCGATACGTACTCCAGTTTTTCACATACACAAAATCCGCTCCCTGCAAGGCTTTATCCTGATCATGAGTAATAGTAGCACCCTGTGTGAATTTGGAATCTAATTCATAATCTTCCGGATGCGCAATCACAAAGTCAGCTTCTCCCCAGGCATTTACCCATTGTGAAAAACTATTGGCGACACATTGCGGTAGTGCTTTCACATGAGGGGCCCAGGTTAGGACAATTTTAAATTTTCGATTTATGATTTTAGATTTACTTATTTCCTCGGTTATTGTAATTATGTCTGTAAGGGATTGCAACGGATGGAGCGTTGCACTTTCAAGGCTCACCACAGGGATGCCTGAATATTTCACGAATTGCTGTATATAAAACTCGCTGTAGTCTTCATCTCTGTTTTTTAACGTGGGAAACGTACGCACTCCAAGGATATCAAAATAGTTTCCAAGTATTGGGGCTGCGTCTTTCACATGCTCTACTGTTGTTCCACTCATGATGACTTCCTCTTCGAACTCCAACGCCCAACCCTCCTGACCAACGTTAAATACGATAGTTTCCATTCCAAGATTTGATGCCGCAATTTGGGTGCTGAGTCTTGTGCGCATGCTGGGATTGAGAAACAATAGTCCAATACGTTTTCCTTCGCCAAGTGATTTATGTATTTGGGGATTAGTCTTAAAGTCAAGGGCCTGTTTTACCAGCAGCTTCACATCTTTCACATCTCCTATCGATAGAAAATTTCTCATTTCAATTCTTCCTTCAATCCAGTTAAGAAAATATCAATTTCATCCTTCGTTACTGACAGGGATGGTAATAAACGAATCGTGTTTGGCTTGGCCTCCCCCGTAAAGATCTTATGTTTTTCCAGGAGATTTGTTCTTACCGCCTTCCTTTCCTCCGGAAGATCAAATCCGATCATCAACCCTCTTCCGCGTACCTCGAGTAGCGCTTTGAACTTTTTCAATTCAGTAATCAAATAATTTCCTTGTTGAGTCGCATTTTCCATTAACCCTTCCTGCTCCATTATTTCCAACACTGCTATAGAAGCCACACAGGCGAGATAATTTCCGCCAAACGTGGTGCCCAGCATACCGCTCCAGGGCTTTATATCCGGATGAATCAGTACACCTCCTACCGGGAAACCATTACCCATGCCTTTTGCAGTGGAAATCAGGTGAGGTTTTACACCTGCATATTGATGCGCAAAGAATTTTCCCGTACGACCATAGCCCGATTGTATTTCATCCAGGATAAGAAGTGAACCATTCTTCGCACATTCTTTTTCCAGAAACTGAAGAGAAGAATCGTGAGGCACCTGAATACCTCCCACTCCCTGAATACCTTCAATAATAACAGCGGCCACATCGTTATCTAAAACAGCAGTAAAAGCAGCTTCATCATTGAGCGGAACAAACACAATTTCATGCCCTGCGTTAAAGGGAGAAACAATTTTTGGATTGTCGGTGACGGCCACTGCACCAGACGTACGACCATGAAACGCCTTTTTAAAGGCAATAACTTTTTTCCGACCTGTAACAAACGAAGCAAGCTTTAACGCATTTTCATTTGCCTCAGCACCGGAGTTACAAAGAAAGAGTTGATATTCAGGGTAACCCGAAAGTTGACCCAGCTTTTCTGCCAACTTTACTTGCAACGAATTTTGAACGCTGTTGGAATAAAATCCAATCTTATTCAATTGATCATAAAGTGACTTCACATAATGAGGATGTGAGTGACCTATTGAGATCACCGCATGCCCTCCATATAAATCCAAATATTTATCTCCATTCTTATCCCACAACCATGAGCCCCTTGCCGATACAGGCTCGATTGCAAAGAGTGGGTATACATCAAACAAATTCATTTCCGGATGGTGTTGATTTTTTCAAATGAAGTGAGAATGCCCTTAATCAATGCGGAGCTCAACCCCTGATGTTCCATTTCATTGAGCCCGGCAATCGTACAACCTTCGGGCGTAGTTACTTTATCAATTTCCATTTCGGGGTGCGATGCATTTTTCTGCAAGAGCAAGGCTGCGCCTTTAGCAGTTTGCACAGCAATGCGCTGAGCTTCTTCGGCATCAAATCCAAGTTGAATTCCTCCCTGCGAGGCGGCACGCAAGTACCGCATGAAAAATGCAATGCCGCTGGCCGCCAATACCGTTGCCGCTTTCATGAGTCGTTCTTCAATCAACAGCGTTTCTCCCAAGCTATCAAACAACTTAGTGACAACAGAAAGTTGATCATCGCTGGCATGCTTTGCACAGATACACGTCATAGAAGCTCCAATGGCAATAGCCGTGTTGGGCATAGCCCTTATAATAGGTACATTTTTTCCAGGGATATGAACGGCTAACTCATCGGTTGTAACACCTGTAATAGTAGAGACAAGCAGGTGCTTCTTTTCATCCAAGAACGGTGCAATTTCGCTTAGTAATCCTGCCACCTGCTTGGGCTGTACACATAGAATAATGATCTCCGATTTTTTTACCGCTTCAATATTATCGCTAGTCAGGTTGAAACCCTGTGTACTTAAAGATTCAAGTTTACTCAGGTTTCTGCGCGACAGAGTAATGTATTGCGACTTGATAACCTCTGCCCTAACCGCGCCTTGTGCAATGGCAACGCCCAGATTTCCCGCACCGAGTATAGCTATTCTCTTTTCCATAAAATCAGAAGGCAATAGATTTAAGTTGAAGGCCAAGGGTTTCCACCAACCCAAACATCAGATTCATATTTTGAACAGCCTGACCAGAAGCCCCTTTTAATAAATTATCAATTGTTGAGTGAACCACCAGTTTATCACCCTCTTTCTCAAGTCCAATCACACACTTATTGGTATTAATCACTTGCTTCAAATCAATCGTTTGATCAGCGACAATCGTAAAGGGGTGCTGAGCATAATAATCCTTGTATAGGGATTTCAATTCATCCAACGATTTCTCGATGGTGATAATAGAGCTCACAAAAATTCCTCGCGTAAAATCTCCCCGCCAGGGAACAAAATTTATTTGACCCTCAAAACCTGGCTGAAGTTGCTTTACTGTTTGATTGATCTCATTCAAATGCTGGTGGACAAGAGTTTTGTATGCTGAAATATTATTAGCCCGCCACGTGAAGTGAGTAGTGTCCTGCAATTTTTGTCCAGCCCCTGTTGAACCCGTAATGCCGGTGGTATATACTTCTTTCAGCACGCCCAGTTTGGCAAGTGGTACTAACCCCAATTCAATGGCCGTAGCAAAACAACCTGGGTTAGCAACATTCCTGGCTTTTTTGATTAACTCCCTATTTACTTCAGGAAGTCCATAAACAAAATCGCGCCCCTCAATAGAGTCGCCTAATCTAAAATCCTGACTTAAGTCGATGATCTTTACCGAAGAGTTGATTGCATTATCCAGTAGAAATTTTTTGCTCTCCCCATGGCCCAGGCAAAGGAAAATTATATCAACATCCTGCTTAAAAGAATCCGTGAATTTCAATTTAGTTTCTCCAAGTAAATCCGGATGCACTACCTCCAAACCGTTACCCGCATTGCTGCGACTGTGGACAAAAGTAAGTTCGACCTGAGGGTGGTTCAGCAACAACCGAATAGTCTCACCTCCGGTGTATCCCGCACCTCCAACAATACCAACCTTAATCTTATTCTCCATCCGCAGCGGATTTAACCTGGTGAAAAATTGCTGTCTGGTTTCCAAAGATCTTCGTGAATCCTTTTACATCGTCTCCTGTCCAACCTAAGTTCATCTCGCCATACTTACCAAACTTGGAAGACATGAGATCATATGCGGACTCAATACCAAGAATTTGGAACCGATACGGATGTAATTCCACCTGCACATCACCTGTTACCTGTTGTTGCGAACTCGTGAGATATGATTCGATATCCCGCATCACAGGATCGAGATACTGACCTTCATGTAACCAGTTTCCATAAAACTGTGCAAGCTGGTCTTTCCAACTGAGTTGCCATTTGGTAAGCACATGCTTCTCTAACGCATGATGCGCCTTGATAATAATCACTGGTGCAGCCGCCTCAAACCCAACTCTACCCTTTATTCCAATGATAGTATCGCCCACATGAATATCTCTACCAATGCCATAAGGCCCTGCCAGTGTCTGCAAATATTGAATTGCGTTTGTTGGATGATCAAACAATTGATCATTCACCATTTTCAATTCTCCTTTCTCAAATTTCAATTTTACAGTCTCACTTCCTGTTTTCGTAACCTGTGTGGGCCACGCCTCTTCAGGCAACATTCCTAATGATTTCAGAGTTTCCTTTCCCCCAACCGATGTTCCCCAGATACCTTTGTTCACAGAGTACAGGGCCTTCTCGAAATTCATCTCTACACCTTTTGATTTCAGGTAACTGATCTCCTGCTCACGCGATAATTTCAAATCACGTATCGGTGTAATGATTTCAATTCCTGGAACAAGAATGTTCAGGATCATATCGAACCGTACCTGGTCGTTACCGGCACCCGTGCTTCCATGGGCGACTGCATCGGCCTTTATGGCTTTTGCATACTTGGCAGTTGCCAATGCTTGTGACATGCGCTCTGCACTTACACTTAATGGATACGTATTATTCTTCAGTACATTTCCATAAATGAGGAAGCGAATTACTTTGTCGTAGTAATTCTGAGTTTCATCAACTGTATAATGAGAAGCAACGCCCAGACTCTTTGCCCTGTTTGCAATGGACTTCAACTCTTTGGCATCAAATCCTCCTGTGTTCACAGTAAGAGTGTGAACCTCATAGCCTTTGTCTTCACTCAGGTATTTTACACAATAGGATGTATCCAATCCACCGCTAAACGCCAATACAACTTTCTTTTTCATCGGCTACCAGAAAAATATACCTAATAATGACTTTCTTTTATCCTGCTCACCATTCTCTCCATCGCTTTTCCGGAAAGACTTTAAAAGCACAAACTGTTTAAACCGTACCCAACGATCAAACAACTTGAGATTGCCCTGAAAGTGCCGCTTCTCATCCTGCACAAGGTCCCCTTGTGCAGTCACCGCAAGCGCAGCGGGTTGCTTTTGCTTGGCAGCAGCTTCCACCGGATCGAACAACATGGCCGTGCACATGCAGTTCTTTCTCTCCTTGCTCATTAATATTTCATAGTTCACACAGCTCTTGCACCCCTTCCAGAATTCTTCATCCGTGGTGAGTTCTGAGTAGGTTACGGGTTCATAGCCCAGGTCGGAATTGATCTTCATTACCGCAAGTCCGGTAGTAAGACCGAAAATCTTAGCGTCCGGATATTTTTCGCGTGACAGCGCAAAAATTTTCCGTTTGATCTCCGTGGCGACTCCGGTTTTTCGGAAGGCAGGTGATACAATGAGGCCTGAATTGGCTACGTACTTTCCGTGCTGCCACGCTTCAATGTAGCAAAAGCCTACCCATGTGCCGTTCTCCGTCACGGCAATAATGGCCTTTCCATCCTCCATCTTCTGTTCGAGGTAGGCTGGCGAGCGCTTGGCGATACCGGTGCCTCGCGCTTTTGCTGACTCCTCCATCTCATTCGTGATGGTCTCAGCATAATGTTTATCATCAGGTGTGGCTAACCTGACTATAAGTTTGTTTTCCAAAATATTCGTAATGATTTAACCTAACATGATTAAAAAACTGTGCGAAAGCACAAAAGCCACAAAGCCCTTGACCCTGTGTCTTATCAACAGTTTGTTGGTTTTTGTATCAGATACGCACGAAGCGCGTAGGTCGGCAGCGCCTGGTCACCAGACAGGCATGGATTGAGAACAGAATTGTTCTGTTGATGTGATAAGCAACCGTGGGGGTGGATGCTGTAGGGGTGGTTGTTAATGTTTTCAATTTCTTTTTAGTGGTTTGGGGTAAAAAGGTCAGGTAAAAGGCATTCAGCTTTAAGTTTTAGTTTTTCTATTCTGCAAAATTAAACGATAAAGAACCAGAAATGATAATGTTTGATCTAAAGATTTTAAAAAATCTTTGCTAACGATAGTTAGTGCGCAGGCTTCTTGAAGCCGGGCAGCGCAAGATTAAATTTCACGGCAAGTGATCGGATGATGATGATCACCGCGATAGAGACAAGGAGATTAATGTTCCGGTCGAGACTGGTTAGCAGATCAAGAACGAGATAACACACCGCTCCTGCCAGGCAAGCCGTAGCATAAATTTCCTTTCTGAAAATCACCGGCATCTCATTGGTAAGGGTATCGCGGATCACGCCACCCATCACCGCGGTAAACATGCCCATGATGGCGGCAATCTCCGGCCGCACACCGAGGCTCAACGCTTTTTCCACACCCAGGATAGTGAAGAACGAAATACCGAGCGTATCAAAGAGGAAGAAAGTTCGCTTCAGGTTCACGATTCTGGAAAAGAACAAAAGCGCAAACAACACACCTGAAAAGATGGCATACATAAAATTGATATCCCCTATCCACACCAGCGGGTAACTTCCCAGTAGAATATCACGAAGACTCCCTCCTCCTATTGCGGTAATGAACCCTGTGAAGCCTGCACCAAACCAGTCGTGTTCTTTATCATGAACTGCCATCGCACCGGAAATGGCAAAAAAGAAAGTACCGAAGAGTTCCAGCGCGTATTGTAGATCCACAGGAGGATTTATGATTTTAGAATGACGATTTTAAATTTTCAGTTATCAGAAATCAGGGCAAGGAATAACCAACTTATCCTTGGGTGGTTTGCGCGGGTTGCGCATCGGCCAGGTATACACCAAACTAAATTCATGTGCGCCACCACTTCCTGCCGTTAACTCAGAAATAGTATAATCAAAACTGTAGCCAATATTCAACGCTTCTTTTGCTCCTATCCTGGTGAACCCAAGAAGAAATACCAGTGACTCATTATTCACAAATCCATTTACATTTTTGAACGGAACACCTCTATACCAAAGTCCTAATACTAAAGGTTCAGCTGTGTAATACAATCCCAAATCCATTTGATCAAAATCTCCCTGATGTCGGTATTGAAATGCCGGACCGATGCTTCGCTCTGCCTCACGCGTATATATTCCCGAACCCACTGCACCGGGTTTCATATAAAACTTGAATCCTCCATGCACCGATAACTTTATCGGCAGTGGACTCTCCTCATCAATAATGGATTGGTTCGGTTGTGTTAAGTGAAATGCGGCTATTCCCAGATACGCTACTTTCGTAAAGAATACGCCTCCCAATGAAAGATCAACAAATGTCTTACTGAAGTTGGTATTGAACTGTTCTGCTGAAGGCTGATCTAAAAAATCACCGGTGACCGGATTGAACTGATCTCCGAACGTGAGCTTATTAAAGTTAATATCACGATTGAATAAGGCTACCTGGGCACCTGGTCGAAACCCAAGATTTTTTGTAATAAACAGTTCATAGGAGTATTGCAGACCAATACTGGTTGAATGAAGTCCCGCGAGACCTTCCGTATCGTGGGTAAAAATCATTCCCACACCGCTGTTCTTATCTTCAATGAAATAATCAAAGTAGGCCGAAAATGTTGTGAAGTTGGCATCAATGGCTGGCCATTGATTGCGATAATTAATGCCTGCACGCGCCTGACCGGTTGATCCGGTAAGGGCAGGATTTAAATATAATGGAGCTGCATAAAATTGAGAGAATTGAGGATCTTGAGCAGTTACCGAACCCTCAAAAAAAAGCATTAATACGCAGGCAAAAGCCAATACTCTATACATCAATCTGGGGGATATCTTCTGCACCATCAAAGCAAAGTAACGCTATTCATGAAATTTATAAAACAAAGATCGGATTTAAACCCAGCCTATCGGCAGGCTGGCACATCTTCCCGGAATCTTAACGATATTTTTGGTCAAATTGTATACTTTCGTGATGGTCAGGCGTTTTATTGTCGGCTTTTTTATTAATTAACTAAGGAGTTTTGCAAGCATGGTAAATTTCTTGAAGATACGCGGGGTGATGGTGTTGGTATGCTTGCTGTTGGTGGTCGATGGTATAGCGCAAAACTTTTCTCAGCATAATTGGTATTTTGGTAATAATGCGCGCGGTATTCGCTTCAGTCGCACGGATAATTCTGCATCGTTGGTGACGAATCAATTCACTCCTTTCGGAACAGGAGGAAGCGCGGTAGCCACTGATCCGACCAATGCTAATCTTCTTTTTTATACGGATGGCTCACGCGTAATTGATTTATCACACGTCCAAATGCCCAATGGCTTTGGATTAAACGGACTCACTACTGCCAATCAACCGGTGGCCATTTGTGCAGTGCCCGGAGTATCAAATCAATACTACATTTTCACCAACAATGCTTCCTTCACCGTGGGAGGAACAATATCCGTAACTACAGTTGATTTAACCGCCTTTGGTAATGCTGTGTTTCCGGCTCCCGCATTAGGAAATGTAACCACGAAAAATGTGGCAATTGGTTTAGCCGGAAGATCAGAAGCAATGATTACTGTACCGCATGCCAATGGTTCTGATTTTTGGTTGATCACACATGAAAACGGAACGGACAACTATACGGCAACCCTGGTAGGTGCTGCAGGAAGTTTTACCCACACGACAATCTCAAACTTGACAAACCCCAGTCTTCCGATTTCCGCAGCAAATTTCTCTTATCATGAAGCGAGCGGAAAAATTGCCGTGGCACCTCAAACTACAGATCGGAATGTAATTCTCCTGGATTTCGATAATACCACTGGTGCGCTTACATTCGATCAATATATTTTCAATTCGGCCGTATCGAGTACTACCAATCAGGCCAACTATGATACGGAGTGGAGTGCGAATGGACAGTTCCTGTATATTTCGCGTCATGGTGAAGCTGGTATTCTGGCTGATGTAGTTCAGTTTGATTTGAATAATCCAGGTACTTCGCTGGCTTCTGTGCTGAGCTTTGTTCCGGACAGGAGTTATGGATTGTTGATGGCGCCCGACAGTGCCATCTATCATTTATATCAGGCAACAGCAGGAGGACCATTTCTGATCGGAACTCTTACCAACACAGACTCTGTTGCCACCAGCGTTATCCATACGCCTGATGTCTTTGGGGGTAGTTTGAATTTTACCGGTACGCAGTTCCCGGCATTCACTCCACGATCCACCATTAACTTATCAGTCTCTTTTATATCCGATGGAACATGCTCCAATTCACCGGTAACTTTTTACCCTTTTGTTACCCCTACAGCGGATAGCCTCCAGTGGGATTTCGGTGATGGACAAAGTTCAAACCAGTGGAGCCCTATCCATACGTATCAAAATGGCGGAGCTTTTAATGTTAGCGTCACTGCATTTCTTAATGGGCAAACGGCTGTTGGGAATGGAGCTGTCAATCTCACACAATTTGATCTGCAACTCTCATTAGCACAAGACACCACTGCTTGCGAATGTGAATTACCGGTAAACAACGGAATTCCTCCTTGTCCTAATAATACCGCGGATGATTTTTCAATTACTGTTCAAACACAGGGTGGTTCACCCATTTCATTTACCTGGTCAAATGGTGATACAGGCCCAACACTTACACCTGATTCTGCCGGCTATTATTATGTTGTAGTTACAGATGCCTCTGGTTGTACCGCCTATGCAGGTGTTAATATTCGGGAGTATGATGCTACTGACCAGCGAGCGAACATTTGGTACTTTGGTCAGAATGCCGGTATAGATTTTAACACACCGCCAGGAACAACCGCCATCTCAGGACCGATCAATAGTCCGGAAGGTGTATCGGTCATTAGCGATCGCAATGGTCAGGTAATATTTTCGACAGATGGCGTTCGCGTTTACGATCGTAACGACAATGAAATTATTATTCCAGTTCCTCCCGGAATTGGAGGCGAAAACACATCTGCTCAGTCAGCCTTAATACTACCGGTTCCGGGAGATGAAACACTATATTACATTTTTACTACCCAGGAAGTGCACGGTACAAACACCTATGAACTTAGGTACTCTTTATATGACATCAAACTTAATAGTGGCGATGGTGGCCTGGCAGAATTTAATCAGCTACTCTTTTCGCGCAGCACAGAGCGCATTACAGGTAATGCCAATTGGTTAATTGCGCATGAATATGGTAACAATTCATTCCGTGCCTACCAGATAACCCCTACCGGAATTAATAGTCCTGTGATTACGAGTATCGGATCCGATCATGTCATCACCGATGCCTATAACGGTCAAGGCTATATGAGACTAGGTGGACAAAATCAATTGGTAGTGGCGTTACCTTCTTTTAATGTTTCAAACTTCCTTGAAATTTTTGATTTCGATAATGCCACAGGGGTGGTATCAAACTTTCGCAGTGTTGACTTGAATGCCACTGCGCAACAAGTTTATGGAGTTGAGTTTGCCGGTAATAAACTTTTTGCAACGTTGCGAGGAACCCCAGACTCATTCCTACGTGAAATTTATTTCGATTTCCAGGGGAATCCTGTACTCATTCCACCGGTAGCTCCAATCTCAGGCCCTTTTAATGCCGAGTTAGGAGCCATTCAGCTTGGACCTGATGGACAGGTATATGTTGCTGTTAATAATCAGAATTCTCTGGGAGTGATCCAGGTCAATGGTGATACCCTTCAGTTATCTAATTTTGTACTCAATGGATTTGCGCTCGATGGAGGAACCCAAAGTACACTTGGTTTACCCAATTTTATTCAAAGTGTAGGAACAAGTCCTCAATTAGCGAGCATGACCGTAGCGGGCTTCTGTTTGGGAACACCTACCGATTTTATAGGTGCCGGCACCGATGCTATCGATGAATTCGAGTGGTCTTTTGGTGATGGCTTTGGTTCTGACTCAGCATCCGTTCAACACACCTATGCTGCCCCGGGAGATTACCTGGTAACACTTCGCGTAACTAATCGATGCGGTTTAGACACCTTACTTACTCAAACCATCACCATATTCCCGCCTCCGGCAAATCCAACATTCTTACCACTTGGTCAGCAGCCTGTATTATGTACGGGAGCGCTGACACTTGAAGCAGAGCCTGCTCCAGGTTCAGCAGGCTTTACCTACCTATGGTCAACTGGTGAAACCACCCGTACTATAGTGGTCGATCGACAATTGCTTGTAAGTGTTACCATTACCAGTGCGCAAGGTTGTACATCCAACGGGTCGCTTATTGTAGCGGATAACCGACCACAAGTAAATCTTGGACCTGATCAAACAATTTGTCAGAATTCGCCCGTGTTTCCGTTGGATGCGCAAAATCCGGGAACCGTATATCAATGGTTTATCAATAACGTTCCTTCCGGAAATACTCAAACTCAGGCCGTAAGTACGGTAACACCTGGAGTATTTGAACACAAAGTTCAGGTTACCGATCCAATCACCACGTGTGTTGTGCGGGATTCCGTACTATTCACCATCAATGAGTCACCAAACTTTACAGCCATCCCAACCAACACTTCTGCCTGCGGGGCAAGCAATGGTCAGATTGCGCTCACCATCAATAGCCCGGTGGGCACATTATTCTCTTATTTAGTAACAGGTATTGCATCCGGTACAAATCTTCAGGATATCGATCAGGGAACAGGGCCTGTACTTCCACCGTTTACCGGATTGCCCGCTGATACGTATGTAATACAAGTATCTGATCAGGTTTCTGGCTGCGCAACTACTTCCTCTGTCGGTATCAGTGATAATGTAATCAGTATCCTCAGCGCCACACCGCAATCACCAACCTGTAATCCAATTCCGGTGGATATTCAAACAGCAGGAATTCTATCTTTTGTGGGAGCTAATTACACGATTACCGATTCCGGTACGGGTACCCTGGTAGTACCAGCTACCCCGTTTGGCACCGCAAATTTTACAACCACTGCAGTGCCTGTACCGGGTAACTATACGATACAAATAAACGCCCAAGGGTGTATTGCCACATTCAACTTTAGTATCATTTCTGATCCTCAAACGATCGTTACGTTCGTTCCTGATTTGTGTAATGGTCAGATTACCGCGCTACCCGCTGCAGCAGTTTCGTATGATTGGAGTGCTTCCCCAGTTGGAAGCATTAATGGTGCAACAAACACGGCTACGGTTACCATCAATCCTGGGACATGGGATTTGGTAGTGACCGTTGACGATGGAGCAAATTGTCCGGGTATTGGAAATATTACCGTAACAGTAGAGGCACCTTTGGTTGCGAACTTCACCCAAAGCGATGCCTGTGAAGACCTGGTGACTTTATCTGCCACCCCTACCGGACCGTACACGTATCGCTGGTACGATAATGGTGTTCCATTATTAGGAGGCAGTTCCATCATCATTGGATTATCAGAAAACGGAGCAACCTACGGAGTAGAAGTTGTGAGTACACTAACCGGCTGTGTTTCTCCTTTATTTTCCCAACAAGTATTTGTTGCGGGGGATTTGCAACTGACGATGACAACGACCACACCGTGTACCGGTGCACCCTTTACACTAACCGCCACCAGCAACATTGCCGGAACAAACTTCCAATGGGCCGTTGATGGCAGCAACATTGCAGGTGCAACATTGGCAACTCTAAATCGTAGTACGGCAGGATTATATCGAGTAACCGGGTCATTGCCGGGTTGTTCTGAATTTATTGAGCAACAAATCATTTTATTTCCGACTACTTCTGGATCATTGCCCAGCCGCGCCCTCATTTGTAATGACCCGGCCAACCCTGATCCGAATACAAGGGAAGTATTACTTGATGCTGGGCCTAACTTTGCGAGTTATCAATGGTATCAGGGAGGCGTGATCTCACCGAATACAACACAAACATTTTTAGTGACCGAACCTGGAATTTACAGTGTTGACTTGCTCAATTCTTTTGGTTGTGAAAGTACCGATCAAACAGATGTAATAGAAGAGTGCAGGGCCCGAATAATTGCACCCACAGCGTTTAGGCCGGGAAGTTCAAATGCAGAGACCAATGCATTCTACATCTTCAGTTTCTTTGTTGCCGAAAGTGATTTCCAGGTGTTTATTTATAACCGTTGGGGTGAAATGGTTCATCAGTCTAACGAGTTAGCCTTTCGTTGGAATGGCGGGTATAAAAACAGTACAAGCCAGCTCCTCCCTGCGGGAACCTACACCTACGTAGTTAAATATAAGAGTGCTTACCGTCCTCAGGATGGAATTCAGGAACAGCGTGGCGGTGTTGTGTTGCTGCGTTAAATTCTTGCCTATCATTTTTCCATTGTTGGTGACCAATTGATTTTGTTAATTGGAGTCTAGTCCCATTAGCCATGAAAAAGTTAATTCTTGCATCGATTATTTTTGCCCTTGTTGCAGCCTGTGCAACAAAAGAAATAATAGCTCCATCCAATCTAAGTATTATTCCCAAGCCCGTTGAGCTTACCGAGTATAAAGGAGAACTTAAATGGAATAATAATATTGCTATTGTAAGTACTGAGGAAGGGGGTGCCGCTGCAGAATTTTTGGTTGAATTTTTTAAATCAAAAAAGATTTCAGCCTCCATCGAGTCCTCATCTGAAGTTGAACGCCCCATAACATTATCGATCCTTTCAGATAGTACATTAAAGATGGAGGGCTATAGACTTTCTGTTACTAAAAAAGGTGTTACCATTCAAGCTAATACGGGAGCTGGATTATTTTACGGTGTACAATCCCTTATCCAACTTATTTCAATTGACGGAAACCAGGTTCCCTTTGTAGAAATAACGGATTACCCTCGCTTTTCTTACCGGGGTCTGCACCTGGATGTAGGCCGGCATATGTTTCCGGTAGCGTTCATTAAAAAATACATCGACTTAATGGCCCGTCATAAATTCAATCGCTTTCATTGGCACCTTACAGAAGATCAGGGATGGCGCATTGAAATAAAGAAGTATCCGAAACTTCAGGAGGTCGCAGCATTTCGAAAAGAAACACTTATAGGTCATGCAGGAATGCCGGAGAAATTTGATGGTATAAAATACGGTGGGTATTACACACAAGAAGAAATAAAAGAAGTTGTTCACTATGCAGCTGATCGTTTTGTCACCATCATTCCTGAAATAGAATTACCAGGTCATTCACAGGCTGCCTTATCTGCCTATCCCAACCTGGGTTGTACGGGAGGTCCGTATGAGGCAGCCACTAAGTGGGGCGTATTTGATCCTGTCTATTGCGCAGGTAAAGAAGAAACATTTGAATTTTTAGAGAATGTATTAGATGAAGTCATCTCATTATTTCCCGGCCAGTACATCCACATCGGTGGAGACGAGTGCCCAAAAACGAGTTGGGAAAAATGCTCTCATTGTCAAGGGAGAATTAAAGAACAGGGCCTTCAGGACGAACACGAGCTTCAGAGTTATTTCATTCAACGCATCGAGAAGTATGTAAATAGTAAGGGCAAGCAAATCATTGGCTGGGATGAAATCCTGGAGGGTGGTCTTGCCCCAAATGCAACGGTCATGAGTTGGCGTGGTGAAGAAGGTGGTATTGCGGCAGCCAAACAACAGCACCAGGTAATCATGACGCCCGGCAACTGGTGCTACCTCGATCACTATCAGGATACCAGCAAAACGGAGCCTTTGGCCATTGGTGGATTCACACCGATTAGTGAAGTGTATTCCTACGAACCCCTTCCCGCTCAGTTAACCGCTACCGAATCAAAATACATTTTAGGTGCGCAAGGAAATGTTTGGACAGAATACATGAAAACTTCCGATCATGTGGAATACATGGTTTACCCAAGGGCTTGTGCGTTGGCCGAAGTGTTATGGTCTACAAAAGAAAGTCGCAATTATGATGATTTTATTCACCGAATGAAACCACACCTTACCCGACTGGATGGTTGGAAAGTGAACTATGCCAAACATATTCTCAAAGAAATGAATTAAATTAGTCACGTGAATAAAACAAGTAACATGAAAACTTCTTCTAAAATTCTGTTTATTACTTTCTTTATAATGGCCTTGATGAGTTTTCAAATCATCAAAACACAATTAACCATTACTATCCGAAATGAACTCGGCAATACGGAAGAAGGTGTAACCGTACAACTTTTCGAAACAGAAGAGGATTATAAAACTGAAAAAAATGTGGCGGCCGAAGGGATAACAGACAAAAAAGGAAATTTTAAGTTTAAAGAACTTAAAGCCATTTCATATTACGTGATTGCCCGGAAAGGTGACAAGGACAACTCGGGAGGTGGTGAACAAACCGGAAAACTGGAAGCCAACCGGATCAATAAGGTTACGATTATTATCGAATAGGGAAGTTGGAATCCAGGGTAACGCTAATCCAGCATTTATATTCTTATCAAACGGATTTTAAAGAGGAAAAACTTTTTATTCCTCAGTTCCTTGATCTTTTAACATCAGAACGGTGTTACTTTCGCGACCATCTTCCCGGGCATATCACCGGTTCTGCCTGGATTGTAAATGAAGCAAAAACTCATGTCCTACTGGTTCACCATGTTAAACTTGGAAAATGGCTTCAGCCGGGAGGGCATGCGGATGGCGATGAAAATGTAATGCGCGTGTCGTTGAAAGAGGCCACGGAAGAAACCGGGTTAAAAAATCTCTCTCTTCTAACTCCAAATATCTTTGATATCGATATTCATCCTATTCCGGCCCGAAAGGATTTTCAGGAACACCTGCACTACGACATTCGTTTCGCATTTATCAGTTCACTCGAATCAACATTACAGGTAAGCGATGAATCACACGATGTGAAGTGGACTGCGCTGGAGGAAGTTCCGCAATGCTCACACCATAATCCTTCCATTTTGCGGATGATCCGAAAAACTATCGCGAACTAACCAGCATCAATCCAAAACCGATCACGGCTAACCAGAACCGAATACTGACCAGCGCAGGAATTATAACAATATTAAGCTCCATCAACACCGCCAGCAACACCAGCAGTACGGCCACGATTCGGAGTATTGAACGCATTTTGTTATTCATAGTGATTACATTTACGCTCAAATATAATAGTAAGCCCTGCACCCCCAAGACATTTCATGGCCGAAATCGGGACCGATATAGAAAAAGTTGTTCGACTACTCGAACAAGATGAATTGGTAGCAATCCCTACGGAAACCGTATACGGTTTAGCGGGCAACGCACTCAGCAGAACAGCGGTAACAAAAATTTTTACGGTAAAAAACAGACCGCAATTCGATCCACTCATCGTTCACGTTCCTGATCTTTCAAAAGCTGAAGATTACGTTGCTGAAATTCCTGAAGAAGCTGAGAAACTTGCAAAAGAATTCTGGCCCGGTCCATTAACATTGCTGCTTAAAAAGAAATCAATCATACCCGATCTGGTCACAGCCGGGCTGGATAGCGTTGGGATACGATGCCCTGATCACTCGTTAACACACCAACTTTTGCAACGGCTTTCCTTTCCATTGGCTGCCCCCAGCGCTAACCCATTTGGTTATGTAAGCCCCACGAAACCCGAACACGTTGAGGCACAACTTGGCGAAAAAATTCACTACATACTGGATGGAGGGGCCTGTACGGTGGGCATTGAATCAACCATCATCGGATTTGAAGAAAATGAACCAATCGTATATCGGCTTGGCGGATTAAACATGGAGGAAATTCAGCGGGTAATTGGAAAGGTTCAGGTCCAAACCCAATCTACATCAAACCCCAAATCACCAGGTCAACTCATTAGCCACTACGCTCCGGGAAAAAAAGTAGTGATCGGTAAAATTGAAACTCTCCTGCAGCAATACCCTGCACATTGTTCAGGTATCCTCACTTTTCAGCAAGATTTCAATTCGCCCTATCAGTTTATCCTCTCCCCTTCGGGAAATTTGGAGGAAGCAGCGTATCATCTTTTTGAAGCACTTCGCTCATTTGATACCATGGATATTGAAGTAATTCTTGCAGAGTTTGTTCCGGATACCGGAATTGGCAGGGCTATCAATGATCGGTTACGCAGGGCAGCAGCTCAATAATGTTTAATAGTCAACGTTCAAATCACAACATCCGAACCGCAAGGATTACTATATTTGATTCCTTATAAAAAGCGAACATGAAGAAAGTATTAATACTCACCGGGGGTGGTGATTGCCCCGGATTGAATGCTGTGATCCGTGGAATAGCCAAAAGAGCACGTAAAGAAAAAAACTGGGAAATCTATGGCAGCATTGAAGCATTCAATGGTGTATTAAAAGAGCCTCAGGAAATTGTTAAACTCACTGGCAAACGCACCGCTGGTATTCATGTCAAAGGTGGCACCATCTTGAAGACAACGAACAAAGCCAATCCTATAAAATTTCCGGTAACACAAAAAGATGGTTCCATAAAATTTGAAGATCACTCCGAGGTATTGATTAAAAAGCTGAAGGAATTAAGTTTTGATGCGGTCATTAGTATTGGTGGTGATGGATCACAGAAAATTTCAAAAGTTCTCTTCGATAAAGGTGTGCCGATCATTGGGGTTCCAAAAACAATCGACAATGACCTCTCCGCCACTGATATGACATTTGGCTTTCAAACTGCCGTACAAATTGCCACGGATGCTTTTGATAAATTAGTGACAACAGCTGAAAGTCATCACCGTACTATGATTATGGAAGTAATGGGCCGTGATGCCGGGTGGATTGCCTTGCATACCGCTATTGCAGGCGGAGCTGAGATTTGCCTGATCCCGGAGATCCCTTATGATATTCATAAATTGGTCAAGAAAATTGAATCACGTTACAAGCGCGGGCCCGGCTTTATCAACATCGTTATTGCCGAGGGCGCAAAACCAAAAGAAGGAAGCATCACTGCCAGCGCAGGTGAAAAAGGTTCAGAACATGTTCGTTTGGGAGGTGTTGCCTACCAACTATCAAAACAGCTCAAAGATGCCGGCTGTACAGCTGAAATCCGCGAAACGATTCTTGGCCATGTTCAGCGCGGGGGAACCCCTACAGCCTTTGATCGGGTTCTCGCTTCGCTGTTTGGCGTAAAGGCAATGGAACTGGCGATCAACGGTGAATTTGGAAAAATGGTAGCCTTTCAAAACAACACCATTACCTATGTGTCTTTCGAAGAAGCTACCCGAGAGCAACATCTCGTGAAAAAAAATTCATACCTCGTGCAGGCTGCGAAAGGATTGGGTATCAGTTTTGGGGACTAATACTCATTACAAGTTTTTCAATCGATTTCTAAAATATACCTGTGTAAAATATGCCGGACTGAATGTCCATTTCCTAAATTCGTACGCTTAAAAATCAGGTTATGAAATGCCCTTTAGCAAAGCAGGCCCAATGGAATGATATTCAGCATGGGTATTCCATATGACCATCAAAAAAAATTAAAATATAACACATGAAAACAATTAACGATATCAGCTTTTCCGGAAAGCGTGCACTCATCCGGGTTGACTTTAACGTACCCCTCGACAAAAGTTTTAATGTTACCGATGATAACCGAATTCGGGCTACCATTCCAACCATCACTAAAATTTTAGAAGACGGGGGAAGCTGCATCTTGATGTCACATTTAGGGCGGCCCAAAGAAGGGCCTGAGGAAAAGTATTCACTCAAACACACCTTAAAAAAAACAGAAGAGTTACTGGGTCGCCCGATAAAATTTGCCAGCGATTGTATTGGCTCCGAAGCTATATCCCTCTCAACATCACTAAAAGCAGGAGAAGTTTTATTGCTGGAGAATCTTCGTTTCTATAAAGAAGAAGAAAAAGGTGATGTGGCGTTTGCTGAGAAACTTTCCAAACATGGAGATATCTATGTAAACGATGCGTTTGGAACAGCCCACCGGGCGCATGCATCAACAACCATTGTGGCGCAATTTTTCAAGGACAAATGTGCTGGCTTGGTGATGGCAGCCGAACTTAATAACGCTAAAAAAGTATTGGAGAATACCGTGAAGCCTTTCACGGCCATTATGGGAGGTGCAAAAATTTCAGATAAGATTCTAATTATTGAGAAGCTTCTTGACAAGGTGAACCATTTGATCATTGGCGGTGGTATGGCGTACACGTTTTTTAAAGCGTTGGGTGGAAATATCGGGAAGTCGTTGGTGGAAGAAGATAAACTGGATTTGGCCAAGGAACTTATCCAAAAAGCAAAAGCAAAAGGTGTTGAACTTCACCTACCCATTGATTCGGTAATTGCTGATAAGTTTGATAATGCAGCCAATACTGAAGTCGCGAATAACAACGCCATTAAAGATGGATGGATGGGATTGGATATCGGGCCGCAGGCCAGCGTTGTATTTGCCAAGGTCATTGCTGAATCAAAAACTATACTCTGGAACGGACCGATGGGAGTTTTTGAAATGACTAAGTTCGAAAGTGGAACGAAAGCCGTAGCAGATGCTATTGTAAGTGCTACCGCTAAGGGAGCTTTCTCACTTATTGGTGGTGGTGACTCAGCTGCTGCAGTGGCAAAATTTGGAGTGGAGGATAAAGTGAGTTACGTATCCACCGGGGGTGGTGCTTTGTTGGAATATTTCGAGGGAAAAGTTTTGCCTGGAGTAAAGGCTTTAGAGTAATAGATTCCAAATCGAAGCGTTATTAAAACATGATAACCAAGAATAGTATACTCGCATTGCCATTGGCCCTTTTGGCCATGTGTAGTAACAACAACGATGCTCCACTTCAATTTGCTACGGAGGCCAACGAAGTAGCGAGCATGGACTCCAAACTTGCCTCAAGCTCTCCTGATCAAACTACAGTTAGCTTGACAGAGCGCAAACTCATCAAAAATGGTGATTTGTCATTTGAGACTTCGGATGTTAAGCGAACAAAATCCAAGGTTGAGGCTATTTGCAAGGAGTTGAACGCCTCTATCTCCAATGAAAGCCAAAATAATTATGGAGAGCGACTTCAATACAATCAAATGATTCGTGTACCTGCCGATCAGTTTGACCTCTTACTTCAAAAAATAGAAGGAGAAGCTGTTAACGTTGAAAACAAAAATATCCATACACAAGATGTTACGGAAGAATTCATTGATGTAGAAGCCCGATTAAAAACCAAGAAGGAATTAGAAACCCGTTACCGTGAAATATTGAAGCAAGCCAAAACGGTACAAGACATTGTTTCCATTGAAGGTCAAATCGCTGCGGTTCGGTCTGAAATCGAATCGATGGAGGGTCGCCTTACTTACCTGAAAAATCAGGTTGCCTTTAGTACCCTCAATGTCTCCTACTACGAAATCATTGGCACAGATTTCGGGTTTGCCAACAAGTTTGTTCGTGGGCTGGGTCAGGGCTGGGATAACCTCCTCTCCTTTCTAATTGTACTGACCAATCTATGGCCATTTTTTATTCTGATTGTGGCCATTGCCATGGGCGTTACACGGTGGCAAAAGCGAAAAAAGGATCGGTCCATGCACCAATAAATCTGACCTCTGTACTCTTTTTGGAGATGTTCATAATTATTATCTTTGTTTAGGGTGGAGTAAACCCTGCATTATTGTTTTACTTAATTGCCTTTGTATTATGAACATTTTTGTCGCCAAACTAAATTTTAAAACCAAGAAAGAGGATCTTGAAAAAGCCTTCAGCCAATTTGGCGAGGTATCCTCTGCGAAAGTGGTAACCGACCGTGACACAGGTCGCTCCAAGGGTTTTGGTTTTGTTGAAATGCCCAATGATTCAGAAGCCCTGGCCGCTATTGACGGTCTCAATGAAAAAGAATTGGATGGTCGTGTGATTGTGGTAAAACCTGCCAATCCGAAACCGGCAGGAAATCAATAAAATTATACCTAACCTAAATAGAACAAGGGCCCTGATTCCATCATCGGGGCCTTATTTTTTCAATCAGAATGGTAAAGACATTAGACCTGTCCCTATCTAAGCGCATTGGGTTTTTCATAGGCCCTCTTCTCTTTACGCTTATTTATATTTTCTTCCCTTTAGATGTAATCTCACCTAATGCTTATAAAGTACTAGCCTTGGCTGCCTGGATGATCAGTTGGTGGATTACCGAAGCTGCACCCATACCGATAACAGCACTGCTTCCGATCGTTTTTTTACCAGCCCTCGGTGTTTTAAGTTTAGATGAAGCCTCTACCCAATATGCCAATCCCTCTATCTTTTTATTTATGGGTGGATTTATGATTGCCATTGCCCTGGAGAAACACAAGCTTCATGAGCGAATCGCGCTTAATTTAATTCGTATAACAGGGACATCTGGGAATGGAATTATACTGGGCTTTACCCTGGCCACAGCCTTTCTTAGTATGTGGATCAGTAACACGGCAACTGCCCTGATGATGTTACCGATCGCGGTTTCCGTTATCGAATTACTCCGGAGAAAGGACTCTGAAGCCGGAATTCAAATCAGCAAAGGGGAAAAGTATTTTGCCTTGGGCTTAATGCTTAGTGTTGGTTACTCAGCCAACATTGGCGGAATGGCTACCCTTATCGGTACACCACCAAACGTTGTATTCATTTCTTTTGTGCGACAATTCTACCATCAGGAGATTTCCTTCTTTCAATGGATGATCGTTGGGGTACCTGTTTCTGCCTTAACGTTGGCGTGCATGTACATTATCCTTACAAAAATTTTATTTCCAAACCATCTTTCCAAAATTGAAGGATCAAAAGACCTTATTAAAAACAAACTTCTCATGCTCGGTAAAATGGGCAAAGAAGAAAAACTAGTGCTTCTTGTATTTGGCCTGACTTCTTTCTTCTGGATATTTCAACAAGCATTCAATTTCGTTTTACAACAAAAAGTATTTAACGATACGAACATTGCTATGGCGGGTGGCCTACTCATGTTTATTATTCCTGTGGATATCGGTAAGAAGACTTTTCTACTGGATTGGGAGGACACAAAACGACTACCCTGGGGAATTCTTATTCTGTTTGGTGGAGGAATTTGTCTGGCAAAAGGCATGGAAGCTTCAGGAATAATTAAATCCCTGGGGGATTCAATTGCCGCGCAACATCATCTGGAGTTCTGGCAATTAACACTCCTTCTGATTACCCTTTCAATCATCCTTACGGAGTTTATGAGCAATGTGGCCCTTGTCACTATTTTTGTTCCCGTGGTTTTTGCTATCGCAAATGGAATGGGATACAATCCACTTCTGTTAGCAATGCCTGTCACCTTTGCCGCGAGCTGTGCCTTTATGTTTCCAATTTCTACCCCACCGAATGCGATTGTCTTTGCTAGTGGTCACATTAAAATGAAGGAAATGATGCGTGCCGGAATTTTGCTGAACATCATGGCCATACTAATCTTATGGTTGCTTTCAAGCACACTTCTCAGCTGGGTTCTGGCATAAAAAAATCCCGGGTTCACCGGGATTTTTTATTATCAAGACCTCTTCTGTTCCTCTCTTATTTTTTTCTCCTCTACCAGGTAGGCAGCTCCCAAACCAAGTCCTCCGAACACAAATAGCATAGAGAAATAAGCCACCTCTTCCATATTATAAGCTCTATCCAGGAAGTAAGCAATTAACAAACCGGTTCCTGCGCCAATGAATAACAGGGATGCGCGCAGCGGGCCTGAGTTGTTGGCACGTTGTTTTTTCGCAAACAAGGAGGGATCAACTCCCTTTTCGATCATCGCCATGCGTTCGGTGTTCTCAAACCTGCGCAAGTAAACAATCATCGTGAATGCCCCAATTATGGCAATAATGGGTATCATAATGCCTAAAACTTCTGTTACATCGTTCATAATTCAATATTTTAAGTGAAATCTGTCCCTATGACGCGGCCCTTTTCAATCGGGTTACAGGGAAATCTAAGAGTTTATAGTTTCGATAAAAGTACATTCGAAGTTTAATTGAACTTGAAATCCCAAACCTGTAACTTGAGACTAAAGAAGCGCGTCCAAGCTGCGTCATGACAAACGAATACGTGCTAATCGACAGGATATTGGCAGGCGAACAGCAATTGTATGCTGAGCTGGTGAACCGCTACAAAAGCTATGCTTTTACCATAGCGTTGAAGATTCTGGAGATTCGACCTGAAGCCGAAGAGGCTGCGCAGGATGCTTTTATCAAAGCCTATCACTCCCTGGCAAGTTTTAACCGCGAAGCAAAATTTTCTACCTGGCTTTATCGGATCGCGTTTAATACCGCCATTAGCTATAAGCGAAAACGGAAAGGCTCTTATCAAAGTATTGAAAATGTTATTGTAGAGTATGGACAAGAAGGGGAAGGAATGCTGGAACGGACGGATAAAAAAAAATTCATTAACCTTGCGATGAGTAAGTTGAATGAAGCCGACCGACTGGCCCTGAACTTATATTACTTACAGGAATTTTCGTTGGAAGAAATTGCCGATATCACGGGTATGCAAGCCAATACCGTAAAAGTGAGGATACATAGGGCACGCCAGCGACTGGCTGATGAATTGAAAACAATACTTCAAAAAGAAGCATTAACTTTGTAATGGTATGAACAAATTATCACAGGAACAGGAGGAAAAGTTACTCGACTATATTGATGGCAACTTACCTGCCTCAGAGAAAGAACATTTTGAACAAGCTATAAAAAATTCGCCTGCCATGCGAACGCGTCTGGAGGAATTAAATACTCTCCACACAAGTCTGCGTACAATAAAAATAGAGCAACCGTCAAAGAATTTTACTCAGCAAGTCATGGGTAAACTTGACCAGTATCCGATCAGAAGCAGCAGCTTATTATCACGAAATGGCATTTTACTGCTGATTGGTGTGTTGGTGGCAGTGGGGATAAGTTCGTTGCTGTTAGCGGGGGGCGTCTTTGACAACACCAGCAGTTTCGATTTGAACCAGACCATTATTCCAAATAAGTATATTCAACAATCGTTGCCCACCATCTCCTTCAATGGAAAAATGGTGGTAAACGTAATCATATTGTTAAATCTGGCATTAGCATTTTTAGTATTGGATAGGGCCATACTAAAGCCCTGGTTTGAGCGGAGAACCAGAATGCACGTTTAAAAAATCAAGTCTTAATTGGCAGGTTTTGCTTTTGGTTCCGGGCATGGAATTTTCCATTCTTTAACCAGTGCTAATTTTCCTTGGTTGGCCTTTTTAAGAATGGTCTCTTTCTTTCCTTTGCAACCGTTATCCAGGTAACTATAGTTAAGACCTCCTATTCTGAAATTATAATAACATGTATTGGAAGCTTTGTGCGTCTTAACACACACTAACTCAACTTCGTCCTCAACACTTCGTGAACCTGAGAGTATGCACGCGGCAATTGCAACCAATAAAAAGGATTTCATTTCGCAAAGATAAAGGTTAGGCATTGTACAGAAATGAAAAAGCCCTGAATTTCTTCAGGGCTTTGGTTTCAAAGAATTCAAATCTATTAATAGCGATAGTAATCTGGCTTAAACGGCCCTTTTACTTCTACGCCAATATATTGAGCTTGCTCCGCTGAGAGAGTTTCCAACTCCACACCAATTTTTTTCAAATGCAAGCGCGCTACTTTTTCATCCAAATGTTTGGGTAGCATATAGACCTTGTTTTCATACTTGTCCGTATTGGTCCAGAGTTCAAGTTGCGCCAACGTTTGATTTGTAAAGGAGTTCGACATCACAAAAGAAGGGTGACCCGTAGCACAGCCCAGGTTCACCAAACGACCTTCTGCCAGCAGAATCACCTGCTTGCCACTTTTCAAGGTATACAAATCCACCTGAGGTTTAACTTCATCTTTCGATGCATTTTTATTCAACCAGGCTACATCAATTTCATTATCAAAATGACCTATGTTACATACAATGGTCTTGTCTTTCATCGATTCGAAATGACGACCCAATACGATTCCAAAGTTACCGGTAGCGGTAACCACAATATCCGCATCCTTAACGGCATCATCCATTTTCTTAACTGCAAAACCATCCATAGCTGCCTGAAGCGCACAGATCGGATCAATCTCTGTAACAACAACACGTGCACCTGCACCACGTAAAGAAGCTGCAGAACCTTTACCCACATCTCCATATCCGGCAACCACCGCTACTTTACCTGCCATCATTACATCGGTAGCTCTGCGAATAGCGTCTACCAAGGATTCCTTACAGCCATACTTATTATCAAACTTCGACTTTGTAACTGAGTCATTGATGTTAATCGCAGGTAAAGGAAGTTTACCATTGTTCATGCGCTCAATTAACCGATGTACACCGGTGGTTGTTTCTTCAGAAATTCCACGAATACCTTGTACCAATTCAGGATAACGATCCAATACCATATTGGTAAGGTCTCCTCCGTCATCTAAAATCATGTTCAATGGCTTACCATCTTTAAACGCAAAGAGCGTTTGTTCAATACACCAGTCAAACTCCTTTTCATTCATTCCCTTCCAGGCAAACACCGGAATTCCGGCAGCGGCAATAGCAGCGGCAGCATGATCTTGTGTTGAGAAGATATTACAGGATGACCAGGTAACGTCTGCTCCTAATTCAATCAATGTTTCAATCAGCACAGCGGTTTGAATGGTCATGTGAAGGCAGCCTGCTATGCGAGCACCAGATAATGGCTTTTTAGCTCCATATTCTTCACGAATAGCCATTAAACCGGGCATTTCGGCTTCCGCCAACGTTATTTCTTTGCGTCCCCAGGCAGCTAGGGAAAGGTCTTTAACCTTGAATTTTAAAGTTGAGTCTACAGTCATTTTTGTTTGATTTTTCACCGTTAGAACCGCAAAGATACCACAAAGGTTTAAAAAATCCTGAAGGTTTAGCGATAGATTATTGGATCAAAAATAGACGGACGTAATACTGCTACAAGTGTTAGCTCACTTGATCTTGTCTAATTCTTCCTGCTTGATAATGGTCGTCCAGACACTGGTTTGTTTATTATCCATTCGCGTCCAAATTGGAGCTATTACTCCCTGGCTAGCTGAAATATTGGTATAGTCGCCAAAGAAAACTTCAGCATCGGGTACGAAAGGTTTTTCACTAATCTTTACATTCTTAAAATTCGTTCCACCATCGGTGGAATAGGCCAGGTATACATCAGTTTGTAAATCATCGTAGTTACGTCTGTCATAATAAACGATGTAAATATTTCCGGTGGTGGGGTCCACAGTCATCCAGGGTAAAAATTGGTGTTTCCCTGGGCCATCATTATTAATCCGTTGAGGTTGTGTCCAGTTGTCTCCGTAGTTCATCGAACGGATAAACCAAATGTCTGTATCATTTTCTCCATTCATTTGATCAGCCCAAACAATGTAAAGCGCTCCACTGAGTTTGCCTTTTTTTGTATTATCACAAACCAGCACCGGCATTCCATTGCAACGGTTAATTCCAGGAATATTCATGGACCAACCTCCGGTTTGTTCTGCAATCTCAATATCATTCTTAAGCCAGGTCTTTCCTCCATCAAAAGATCTATCCAAAAATATTTTGCTTTGATTAGCCCAGGCAACAAAGACCTGACCGCCATCGGCTGATACCGCTGGCACTGCCCCTTCCGTAGTATTATCATCATCTTTACAGTCCCCCGGGGATTGAGAGATTTGAATTGGTTTAGACCATTTTTTTCCGTTGGCGGAACTACTCAGTAAAATATTGGACTGGCAACTGGCATCCTCACTTCCGTACTTATCAAACTGAGTCCATGTTACGTAAATGTTTCCTTTTCGGTCAGCGATAGCCCACTCCTTGTCCTGATCTTTGGGATGATTAAAACCAATTGAGGCTCCCTCACTCCAGGTAGCGCCATTGTCATTTGACTCCTGAACTACGATACGATCGAGGATTTCTTCACTATCCCAATTCTTTCCCGTAGGGTCGGAAAGGTGGAAGTAAAAAAAATTCCCTTTAAAGTCAGAAATAACAACGGGGTCGCCCCAAACCCCAAGGGGTGAAGTCAGTTTAGACTTTTGCCATGAAAGTCCTCCATTCGAAGTATAGTATACATTATCAAGAACTGAAGCTGCAACAATAATATTTGGATCCTTGAGGCTAATGGCAATACTGGGTTCGCAGGCGCGGTTATCCGGACTACCCGGGTCTAATAAGATATTCTTGAATTGAGCTTCTGCTTGACCTAGCCAAAATAAAAGAAAGAACAATACAAAAATCCTTTTCATACGAATGCTTTATTAAGGTATTAAAATTATTTCTTCACTACCACGGCATCAATAAGAATAAAGTTGACGTGATCAACATCGTCTGCGTTTAATTTTAATTTTCCTTTTACCGTGACAACATCATCTACCTGAAAGCTTCCTGGCCCATTTTTTAAAGTAACCTCTGCAATAGATTCAGGGCCACCTCCTCCGCAGAAAAAACATTGACTCATGGGAAACTTGGAAAGAATAATGTATTCTCCCTCTTCCGGTGCAAAGGGAACATAAAATCCTTCTAATGTAACCTCTTTGCCCTCCAGTGCTTTGAGCTCTGCAGGAAAAGTCGGATAAAAAATATACTCTCCAATTTTTTCATAATACTTAGGTTCAAACTTTGTTTTAGCAAAGGCGTTCCACAAATCGGGTTTGGATTGCCCAAACACCGTGACCGAAACCATCATTTGCAAAACAACTAATACATTCTTCATAATCATCTCTTCAATTTCCAGATAACACTTTTGAAATATCGGTGCGATACGCCTGCAAAGCCGGAATAAACGCACATAGTACTCCAAGAAACAAACTTCCGGCCAAAATTATCCATTCTTCAGAATAGAAAACAATACCGCTTATCCCAGCTTTCCGGGTCTCCTCCACCATAACCCCTAGTACTATTAAAATTCCATGAGCAAGCAATACCCCAATGATCGAACCGAAGAACGTAAGCGTACCACCTTCTAACAACATACTGATGAAAAGTTTTGAACGGGAAGCCCCCATGGATCGCATGATGGCCAAGTCGTATCGCCTCTCCTTTAATGAATTATATAGGGCGATAAAAATACTTAATGCGGAAATAAAAATTAAAACGTAGGCAAAGCCCATCAGGATATCTACACCAACGCCCAAAATCGAAAACAATCTTGCTGTTTCAAAAGCAGGTGATGCTGCCTGTAAACTACTTTGTCCATTAATAAACCTAGGCAACTGAATAGCGGCCATGGGCGAACGGTACTGAATTAGTAAGGAGGTAATTTCTTTGGTTGAGTCTCCTTCCGGATGAGAGGCTACAAGTCGTGATGGTATGAAAGTCGAATCAATATCTGATTTTATATTCTGCTCTTCCATCTCGTTATGTTCTTCATGCACATGCCAGATGCTCTCTACGGAAGTCAATATCAGGTTATCCAACACCGTATTAGTTCTTTTCAAAATTCCTTTCACTACAAATTGCTTCTCCTCATGCGCATGTCCACCAAGGGTAAGTCCATGCGTACTTTTAAATTGATCACCAACCCTAAATTTCAATGCTTCCGCTACGTTCGCACCAATCGTTGTTTCCATTTCACCATCCCACCAGGCACCCTGTACAAGTTCAGCATCATATAATTCTGCATAGCTCTTATTGGTTCCAACGATTCGGTAAGCCTGGTAACTATCACCAAGTGCTAATGGAATTGCTCCCTTAATCAATCTGCTTTTTGCAATACGCTCTGCTTCTTTCAGATTAATATTTCCGGTGGGGAAATCAATATGGAATATACTGCACAAAATAAGTTGCAAAGGACTTCCCTTCGCTCCTACCACTAAATCAATGCCTTTTGCATTGGAGGAAATTTTTTCTTCCAACTGCTTGTTAAATAGGAGCAATACAGTAATGACGGCTATCCCAAGGGCTAACAATACAATATTTAAAACCGTATTGAGAGGTTTCGATTTCAGGTAATTCCAGACCAAGAGAATTAAATTCATGTGTTCAGCAAAATTTGATTGCCAATTTTATTTTTTAGTCGTTGATCATGAGTTGCTACAACTAAAGTAGATTGATGGCTATCCGCTATTTGTAACAATAGATTTATTACGCGCTCGCAACTCCTGTCATCCAGGGCCGAGGTAGGTTCATCGGCCAAAATTATAGGTGGTTGATTTATTATGGCACGTGCGATGGCCACCCGTTGTGCTTGTCCCTGACTGATTTCTGTCACTGCACTATTCATTTTCTCTTCGATACCGAGCGTAGTAAGCACCTTTTGTACCCTGATCTTGTCCACGGCAAGGCCTGCCAGATAGGGAGCCATGAATAAATTCTGTTCGACCGACAATGCCGAGATGAGGTGATTCTTCTGAAAAATAAAACCGATATTTTTTCCGCGGAAAGTATCCAGTTTGGTTTCAGATAAGGTGGACAGTTCAGTACCGTTTACCTGAAGATTTCCGGAATAACCACGCAGTAATCCACCCAATAAATGTAATAAGGTGGTCTTACCACTACCTGACTCACCCAATAGCAAACAGTGTTCACTTCGATTTAGTGAAAAAGATGGAAACAAAATGGTTCGTTTCGAATCGTAAGAGAACGATAAATTGGCTGTTCGTATCATGGAAAATTAACCTGGTGCACAACAAACTTCTCAAAACTAAAAAAGTCAGGCTGATAAACCTGACTTCTTTGTAGTTGAAACAACAATTATTGTTTCTTTAAAGGTTCATAATCCTTAAACATCGGAAAGCTTACCTTCTCCATTAAACCCCGATACTCAGGCCATGAGGTGGAATAAAAGCGATTAACCCTATCAACCACTTCCGTTATTTTCTCCTCGGCATGCTTATACACTCTTTTATCGGTGTCGCTGATTGGATCACGTGAACGCCCAATGTAGCCTTGTGCTGTTTGGATGTAGGAAACGGGTGTTGGGTCAGGTGACCGAACGATGCCTTGCCGTTTATCAACCTTTCCCAAAATAAAATCAAACAAAGCATTTACCGAATCTTTCATAGCCTTTGTCTTGTCTGTGGCTTCTTTCAAATCGGTACGCTTGGAGTCTTTAATTTTCTTCTCGTACTCTTCTATAATTTCCAATGATTCACGTAAGCGGTCTGTAGCCTTTGTAGCAAGTCCTCTCATTTTTTGCAAATCTTTTAACATGGTGTACCGTTGTTCTATTACAGCCTGAGGTATCTCAGCTCTGGGATCTGTCTTCACGGTAATCATCGTGGAGTCTTTCATGTTTCCAAAACTCAGTCTTAGTTTGTAAACACCCGGAAGTACCGTAGCGCCACCAAACCCACCAAAACCACCACCACCTTGGCCGCCTCTTGGCCGCTCCCGTGAAGGGTTCGGATCACTCTTTTCATTCAACATCCAACTCATTCGGTGTGTACCATTTTCTTCTGGAGCTTTCTGTTTAATCGTATTGATCAACACACCGCTTGCGTTAAAGATCTCCAATTTAACGGAGTCAAATTTTACAGATGATTTACCTTCTTTCTTTTCAGTAGGAGCTGCATCAGATTTTTTAGTGTCATCAACTTTCTTACTTACTTTCGGATCAACTTTATTATCAGCCGATTTTGTCTCATCCTTCTTCTCAACAGGTTTATTGATCACATAAGAAATCAGCGCGCCAAAAGGGCGGTTTTGGCCATTGTACACCGCGTCAGCATCAAACCGTATGCCTGCGGGCTGTTGTCTTGAGGTTAGATACGCATCGGGTGGAGTGAACAGCTTAACCACATTATTCAATGTGCCTGCACCAGATTTCGCCAATTCACGCAAAGGTCGAATATCATCTAACACATAAATTGCACGGCCAAAGGTTCCTATTACCAGGTCATACTCGCGCGGATGAATAACTAAATCCATCACCGGTACACCCGCAGGAAATTCAGCCGTCCATTTGGTCCAGTTCTTTCCCTCATCAATACTCACAAACAACCCATTCTCTGTTCCCAGAAAAAGTAATTTCGGTTCTACGGGATCTTGCACAACAGCAAGTGTATAATTATTTTCTCCTACCTGAGCCGGCAAAACCAAACTTTCCCAAGTTGCTCCAAAATCTTTTGTCCGAAACAAATAAGGTTTATAATCAAACTGCCTGTAATTATTTACCACCACTAATGCTTCACCGGGAGAATAGGGAGACGCTTGAATTTGTGGAACCCATGCCCCTTTTGGCATGCCAGTAATTTTAGAGGTAACATCTGACCAATTTTTTCCTCCATCTTGTGTAAGCTGAACTTTGCCATCATCAGTTCCAACCCAAAGTACACCCTGCTTCTTTGAACTTGGCGCTATGGCTAAAATCGTGCAGTGATTCTCTGCACCCGTGGCATCCATAGTCAAGCCTCCACTTTCATGCTGCTTCTGCTTGGATGGATCGTTTGTGGTAAGATCAGGCGAAATAATCTCCCACGTATCGCCCTTGTTGGTCGACTTATGAACGAACTGACTACCATAATAAAGCGTAGCATTATTGGAAGGGTCTTGTGCAATGGCCGCATTCCAGTTGTAACGAAGTTTCATTTTCACATCCGGATGTGTTGGGCGGATATTTTTTGTGAATCCTGTTTCCAGATCATAGCGGGCAACATTTCCACCTTGAGACATAGCATACCCAAATCGACTGTCATCCGGGTCGGCCACAACGTCAAATCCATCTCCAAATAAAACTTCCTGCCAATATGAATTTCGGATACCGGCATTCCTCCAAACATAAGCAGGTCCTGCCCATGAACCATTATCCTGCATACCTCCATACACATTATAGGGATGATCCATGTCCACATTCACATGATAAAATTGACCAACCGGAATATTCTCAGCAAATACCCACGTCTTACCCATATCGCGACTGATGTTAAGTCCTCCATCATTTCCATCGATTAACAAACTGGGATCTTCGGGGTTAATCCACCAGGCGTGGTGATCCGGATGAACACCCGCACTGGTTTGAAGAAGTGTGCGAAAAGATTTTCCACCGTCTTCACTTACATTCACGCCTGAAAAAATAGAATACACACGATTTTCATTTTGGGTGTCCACGTAAATTTCGTAGTAATAAAATGGGCGATCTCCGATTTCTGTTTTGTCATTCACCATTTGCCATTTTACCCCTCCATCATCAGAACGATAAAGTGCATTTTTCTTAGCTTCAATCAGCGCATACACAACGTCAGGTTTGCTTCTGGCAATGGCCAAGCCCATTCGTCCCAGGTCACCTTCTGGCAATCCATCTTTACTGGTAAGTTTCTTCCATGTTTTTCCTCCATCGTAAGTAACATGCAAGCCAGAACTTGGACCACCTGATTTAAATGTCCAAGGCCACCTGCGATGTTCCCACATATTCGCAAAAAGTTTATTAGGATTTGAAGTATCCATCACCAACTCAGCACATCCTGTTTTATTGTCAACAAATAATACTTGATTCCAGGTAGCACCACCATCGGTGGTTTTATAAACACCACGTTCCGGATGTTCACCCCAGGGTGATCCGATCGCACCAACATATACAGTGTTTGGATTTTTTGGATCGATAATCACCCGGTGAATGTGGCGGGTTTTTTCCAGGCCCATCAATTTCCAGGTTTTTCCGGCATCGAGGCTTTTATAAATACCATAACCACCATTTAAACTATTGCGTGGATTGCCTTCCCCGGTTCCTACCCAAACGATAGATGGATTGTCCTGTTGAATGGCAAGTGCCCCGATGGATAAGGTTGACTCCTTATCAAAAATAGGCTCCCAGGTAACTCCTCCACTGGTGGATTTCCACACACCTCCGGAAGCTGATCCGGCATAAATAATATCAGGATTGCTCACCACGGCATCAATGGCCGTAACTCGGCCACTCATACCGGCCGGTCCAATACTGCGAGGCTTCATGCCTTTGAGCTTTTCCATATCAAGCTTCTGGGCAATCGTGGAAACAGAGAATATAACGATTGCGCCTAGGCCAAAAAGGGCGGGTAGTATAAATTTTCTCATGATTTAGAAATTAGGTTTGCATTAAAAGTACTTATTCATTCATTATACACTTAATACTGTTTATTAATTGATGATTTTCATGGATGAAATGCGTTACCGTTGTTTGAATGGTGAAGCCTATTTTAAAAACTCCACCTCTTTTACTCCAAATGTCTTTAAGCCTTCACTCGTTTGAATTTTCAATCGCCCGATTTCATCTACCCCTAATACCATTCCGGTAAATTCCACACCTTGAGTTGAAAATACATGTTGTTCACCTAACCAATACATGACTTCCGTAAATGCTATGGATATGGAGTCCAGCAATTGTTCACGAACCAATAAGTAACGGCTTTCAATTTTCTCCAAAACGCCTTCCAGCACGTCCTCCAGTTGATACTCCTTACCGGATAATACACGTAAGGATGTGGCATTTTCAAGGGAAAATTTCTCTTGATTCACATTTAATCCAACGCCCACAATGCTATATTGAATTTGCTGTCCACTTACCTGATTCTCAATCAAAATACCGCACACTTTCTTACTGTTGATGAGAATATCATTCGGCCATTTGATTTTTACAGGATCCTTGAAAATCTCCTGGAGGTAATCATACATTCCTAAGGCGATCGACATATTGAGATAGAATTGATCTTTCACAGGAAGAATAGCGGGTTTAAGAACAATTGAAAAAGTTAAATTCTTTCCCTTCTCACTTACCCATGTATTTCCCCTCTGACCGCGACCAGCAATCTGATGATGGGTGACAACAGTGGTGCCCTCCATAACATTACCAGCTTGAATCAACCGTGAGGCTTCATCATTGGTGGAGTGACATTCTGGCATGAAAACCAGTGATTGCCCCACGAAAAGCGTATTGGCAGGGATTTTATACAAGATTATTCTTTAGTTTTGCAAGTAAACCGAATATAGCTGAATGGCGAAAAAAAGAAAGGGTGGCGATTCCAAAAAGCTTTGTGATGCGATTGTGAAGGGAATGCAGGAAAAGAAGGCCATTGACATCCTGGTGATGGATTTGAGAAAAGTAAAAAACGCAGTAGCCGATTTCTTTGTTATCTGTTCAGGAGGCTCCGATAAGCAATTGGATGCCATTGCCGACTCAGTAGATGAGGAGGTTTTTAAGACCGTAAAAGAAAATCCCTGGCATGTGGAAGGTAAAAACAATAAAGAATGGATGCTGCTCGACTACTTTGATGTAGTAGCACACATATTCAAAAAGGAAAAACGGGAGTTTTTTGCATTGGAGAAACTGTGGGGTGATGCGGAAATGACTGAAATACAGGACGGTAATAACTAAAAATCCTCCTACACGTTAATGATTCAACTTTGATTTAATACGAAATGTCGACCGAAAAGAAAGATAATAATAAAATACTGCCTCCTAAGGCGCCCAAAGGCAATTATCAACTGTGGGTAATACTTGTTACCGTAGCAGTAATCCTTGGGGTGATGTACCTCAACTCGAGCAATAACACGAAGGAGCTATCCTCACGCGAGGAACTGCAGCGTATGATTGAGGGTGGAGACGTGAAAAAGGTGGTTCTTATTAAAGAGCAAGAATTGGTTGAGATCACTCTTACAGCAGACGCATTAAAGAATGCAAAATATACCGATGATATTAAAGAAGGACCTATGGGTTCTACTACCGGTCCTCACTATAAATTAAAAATCAACTCTGTTGACAACTTCGATAACTGGTACAGCAACCTGAGAGCTAGTGGAAAACCAGACTTAACGTCTGAAACCCGTGTAGACTATTTCAGTGTATTCATTCAGTGGGGATTTCTTTTCCTGTTACTGTTTGGCTTCTGGATGCTCATGCGCAGGATGACCGGTGGCGGTGGCCCTGGCGGACAGATATTTAACATTGGAAAATCAAAAGCAGCATTGTTCGATGCTGACAATAAAGTTAAGATAACCTTTGCTGATGTAGCTGGCTTAGATGAAGCAAAAGCAGAAGTTCAGGAGATTGTAGAATTTTTGAAAACACCTTCAAAGTTTACCAAGCTTGGAGGAAAAATTCCAAAGGGTGCTCTTCTAGTAGGTCCTCCCGGTACCGGTAAGACATTGCTCGCAAAGGCTGTTGCAGGTGAGGCTGCAGTGCCGTTCTTTTCACTTTCAGGATCAGATTTCGTAGAGATGTTTGTAGGAGTGGGTGCCGCACGTGTTCGTGACTTATTTAAACAAGCAAAAGAGAAAGCACCTTGTATTGTATTTATTGATGAGGTAGACGCGATCGGACGTTCTCGCGGACGGGGACAAATGCCTGGCGCGAACGATGAACGTGAAAATACATTGAACTCTCTTTTAGTAGAGATGGATGGATTTGCTACCGATTCAGGTGTAATTATCCTGGCCGCTACTAACCGTCCGGATGTGTTGGACTCTGCACTATTACGACCCGGTCGTTTCGACCGTCAAATCAGTATTGATAAACCAGACATTGTTGGTCGTGAGGCAATTTTCAAAGTACACTTGAAGCCTATCAAGCTTGATCCTTCTGTTGATATTAAAAAACTTGCCGCTCAAACTCCCGGATTTGCCGGAGCTGAAATTGCTAACGTATGTAACGAAGCTGCGTTGATTGCTGCGCGCAAGGATAAAAAACATGTAGAGATGATCGATTTCCAGGACGCAATTGATCGTGTGATTGGAGGTCTGGAGAAGAAAACAAAAATTATTTCTCCGGAGGAAAAGCGAATTGTAGCATACCACGAAGCTGGTCATGCTGTGGCCGGGTGGTTCCTGGAGCACGCTGACCCATTGGTTAAAGTAAGTATTGTACCCAGGGGTATTGCAGCACTTGGCTATGCACAATATCTCCCGAAAGAGCAATTTCTTTACCAGACTGAACAACTCATGGATGAAATGTGTATGGCATTCGGTGGGCGCGTTGCGGAAGATATTGTATTCGGAAAAATTTCTACTGGTGCGCTCAGTGATTTAGAACGAATTACCAAGATGGCATACAGTATGGTAACCGTATACGGCATGAATAAAGAGATTGGTAACATGTCATTCTTTGATTCAAAAGCTTCGGATTATGCTTTCCAAAAGCCATACTCTGACGCCACTGCCGAGAAAATTGACAAAGAAGTAAAAGGCATAATTGATGAAGTATACGGCCGCACCAAGGGTTTACTGATGAAACATCGTCAGCACCTGGAGGTGATTGCAAAAGAGTTATTGGAAAAAGAGATTCTATTTCAATCGGATTTAGAAAGACTGATCGGTAAGCGTCCATTCGAAAAGTTGACCAACTACCAACAGTTCACCAACGGCAAACCGGAAGATGCATCAAAGGCTCCTGAAAATGGACAACCTGAGACCGGTGAACTTCCTAAATCAGAAACGCCTACACCCGAGGTAACCGGAAATTGAACGTAATTGAAAAAGAAATCGAAATCAGGTATTGGAAACAATACCTGATTTTTTATTTTTAGAGAGCCACAAACGAATGAAGATTACGCTTCCATCAAACAAAAAGATTTTTTTTGCTTCCGACTTTCATCTTGGGGTACCGGATCATGATCAGAGTCTTGTGCGGGAGAAAAAAATTGTACGCTGGCTTGATTCGGTAAAGCATGAAGCGCACAGTATTTACCTGATGGGTGATATTTTTGATTTCTGGTTTGAGTACAAACATGCAATCCCTAAAGGTTTTATTCGTCTTCAGGGTAAATTAGCTGAACTAACAGACAACGGAATACCCGTAACCTTCTTTACAGGCAATCACGACATGTGGATGTTCAACTACTTTACGAAAGAATTGAATATCCCCATACACCGCAACCCCATTGAATTGGAGATCAACGGTCAAAAGTTACTCATCGGGCATGGGGACGGATTAGGACCAGGAGATTCTTCTTATAAAATCCTTAAAAAATTCTTTAACAGTGGGGTGTGTCAGTGGTTATTTGCCAGAATTCACCCAAACCTTGGCATAGGCATTGCACACTATTGGTCGCGGAAGAGCAGAATCAGTAACATTAAGCGTGAAGAAAAATTTCAAGGGGAAGAAAATGAGTTTTTACTCACCTATTGTAAGGAACTGGAACAAAAAACACATCACGATTTTTACGTGTTTGGTCACCGTCACCTTCCGTTGGATTTAAAAGTGTCAGAAAACAGTCGCTACATTAATCTTGGTGAATGGGTTCACTTTAATACGTACGCAGAATATGATGGGAAAGAAATTCATCTTAAGACATTTTCAACGTAGTATGAAAATACTATTTCTTATTCCCTATCTATTAGTTAGCACGTTCGGGTTTACACAGCAAAAAAAAATCAATACTGTTGAGATTGATGGTATACAAGCAGCGTATGTCGACAGGCCTGGGGACTTATATATCAAGCAAAAAGATAATCTCATTAAGAAATTTGATTTTCAGGGAAAGTTAATCAGAGAGATAAAATTTGACCATCCTATAACCACATTCGATCCGCGTGATGGGGCTCGTATGTTTGTATACTTCACTAAAACACAACGATGTGAATTTTTTTCACAAGAAACTAAACAAGAATTTGTTATAGAACAGCATTATGCGATTGAACCCACCTTGACATGCTCTTCTGGTGATCATCAGCTTTGGATATTGGATCGTTCAGATTGGAGCGTTAAACGAGTAAATCCGATTGAGTCAAAAGTAATGGCAGAAGGTCGTATTGATCAGAAACAATTTTCAATTCCACCGCAATTTATGTTCATGCGTGAATATCAAAATTTTCTATTCCTCATCGAGAAGAATTCAGGGATTCTGATCTTTAATAGCCTGGGTATTCAAATCAAAAAAATTGAGGCGCCTGAAGTGGAGTACATTAACTTTCTGGGTGAAGAGTTGTATTACAAGAAAAATGACAAATTGATTTTTTACAACCTTTTTGATGCCTCCACACGAGAACAGTCTGTTGACCCTGCCTGTCACTTCGCCTTACTAACAGACACCAGAACCTTTTTGACATACTCCAACAGAGTGGAGATCTTCGAAAACCACTGAACTTTAATCAAAATCGTACAATGAAAGTGTTCATTTGTGGACATATTTGTACATTCGGGAACAGGTAAACAAGCCAAAAAGGCTTATTTCGACCTTTACCTCTCTGGCACAGAATTTTCCTTAGAAAGCGTCAACCTAAACAAGTATATGAATCCTGAAGGCGGCAAAATACTCATGATTGATGATGATGAAGACGTGCTATTGGCAGCGAAAATGTTGCTGAAGAAGCAGAATCATCATGTCATTATTGAAAAGAATCCTAATAAAATTCCTTTCCTGTTAAACAATGACACCTACGATGTGATCTTGTTGGACATGAATTTCAGCAAAGACATTACCAGCGGAAAAGAAGGGTTTTACTGGCTTGAAAAGATCCTGGAGAAAGATCCACAAGCTGTAGTGATATTGATCACCGCTTTTGGCGATGTGGAGATGGCCGTTAAAGCGTTGAAGCAAGGCGCCACTGATTTTGTATTAAAGCCATGGCAAAATGAAAAACTCATTGCCACAATTTCTACCGCAATCCGGTTACGGCAATCCTATAGTGAGGTAGACAAACTTCGCAAAGCGAAAGAAATGCTGGAAGAACAGATTAGCAAACCCTTTGGAGAAATCATCGGTGAAAGTTCAGCTATAAAAGAAGTGTTTGGCCTAGTAGAGAAAGTAGCCAAGACCGATGCCAACGTGTTGATCCTGGGAGAAAATGGAACAGGAAAAGAATTAATTGCACGAGCCATTCATCAACGCTCCTTGCGCAAGGAAAATAGTTTTGTGGCTGTAGATATGGGTGCCATCACAGAAACGCTTTTTGAAAGTGAGTTATTTGGTCATAAGAAAGGATCCTTTACCGATGCCCGCGAAGACCGCCCCGGTAGATTCGAACTTGCCAATGGCGGAACATTGTTCCTGGATGAGATTGGAAACTTAAGCATGAGTTTGCAAAGCAAATTACTGAGTGCACTTCAGTCGCGGCAGATTACCCGGGTAGGATCAAACCAGGCCATCCCGGTAGACATCCGATTGATTTGTGCTACCAACATGCCCCTCCATCAAATGGTGAAGGATGGAACATTCCGTCAGGATTTATTATACCGCATCAATACTGTAGAGATAAAAGTTCCACCGCTGTGCGACCGGGTAGAAGATATTGTTCTGTTGGCTCAGCATTATCTTGATTATTATGCCCGCAAGTATCACAAGGCGGTCAACACCATCTCCGCGGGAGCGCTTGACAAATTAAAACGGTATGCATGGCCCGGAAACATCCGTGAGCTTCAGCACTCCATTGAGCGAGCCGTGATTATGACAGACTCCTCATCCTTACAAGAAAGTGATTTTCTATTTAGCAGACCGGCTTCATCTTCTGCCTCTTTAGAGACGTTGAACCTGGACGAAGTAGAAAAGGCAGCTATCGTTAAGGCATTGAGTTTATCCAGCGGCAACATTTCAAAAGCTGCTGATGAGTTAGGATTAACCCGCGCTTCACTTTACCGAAGAATGGAAAAGTATGGGCTTTAATTGGAAGTCTCCGGTAGTGCCGCGTGTGGCCATACTGGCTGCTTCAATTTTTGCGTTTGGGTATTTCCTCTTCAGTCAAAATAATTACTTACTGGCCATTCTTTTTCTGGCGATCACTGTATTCCAGGTTAAGCAATTAATTGACCTGGTCGATAACTCCAATCAACATCTTGCTTCCTTTCTCGATTCCATCCAGTTTGATGATCTGTCTGCATCCTTCAAAACCGATAGTCATGATCCCGGAGTGCAGCGTCTGCATCAGGAGTTAAATGAAGCCATTACTAAGCTGAGAAGCTCCCGGCAGGAGAAAGATTCTGAATACCTGTTCTACAAGAACATCGTTATGCATGTGGGTATCGGATTGATCATCTTTAAGGAAGAAACCGGAAAGATTGAAATTTTTAATAGTGCAGCACGCAGGCTTCTAAAAATAAACCGGGCTGAAACGGTTCATGATTTAAAGGAAGTGAGTGATACGTTAGTGAATGTCTTCATCAGGTTGCGAACCGGTGGACGCGAACTGATTCGGTTAAAAGTCGGTGAAGATTTTATACAACTTTCCATCTATGCAATTGAATTAACCCTTCGTGGGGAAAACCTTAAACTCATTTCAATTCAAAACATCCAAAGTGAATTGGAGGAAAAGGAAATGGAAGCCTGGCAAAACCTGGTGCGGGTACTGACGCATGAAATCATGAATTCGGTTACGCCTATTTCTTCGCTGGCAGGAACGATTGATGATGAACTTAAAATTCATTTGCGGGATGGTCAAGACAAGCCCCTGGACAAAGAACAGTTAGAGGATATTCATCTTTCCTTACAAACTATCAGCAAACGGAGTGAGGGATTAATTCACTTTGTTAAGGAATTCAGGAGCCTAACTCATATACCAAAGCCTAAGGCAGTGTCGATTAAGGCGTGTGTCTTGTTCGATGAAATTGCGTTGCTTCATAAAAAGGAGCTTATCGAAAAAAATATCAAGCTTGAGTCCTCTGTAGAGCCAACCGACATGACAATTACAGCGGATAAGATCATGACGGAACAGGTTCTCATAAACCTTGTAAAAAATGCCATTCAGTCCTTTGAGGATCAGGAAAACAAGACCATTACCCTGCGCGCATATTATAATGACAAGATGAGGCCGGTGATCTCGGTAAAAGACAATGGCACGGGTATCGATCCGGAGGCGTTGGAAAAGATTTTTATCCCCTTCTTCACCACTAAAAAAACCGGATCAGGAATTGGGTTAAGCCTTTCCCGTCAATTTATGCGTCAGCATCAAGGCACACTTACCGTGAAATCAACTGTGGGTAAAGGCACTGAGTTCTTCATGCGGTTCTAGTTACCATTGCTCGGTGGGCCCTCGAAAAACTTACTATTGACTCTCGTTTAAAATTTATACATTTACGAAATTGTTTACTCGCTATGCAAGATGTTTCTAAACGCGTTGCCCAAATACTCACTGAAAAACTTGGCATCGCGGAATCGGAAATAACACCCGATGCAAACCTCGTGAAAGATTTAGGAATTGATTCTCTCGATTATGCTGAAATCGTGATGGATTTTGAACAAACCTTCGACATTAAAATCCCCGATGACGATGCTGAAAAACTCTCCACCATTGGGAATGCCGTAAAATACATTGAAGCCAAATTGAAGGAGAAGAAGTAGTTCATTTGTTCTGGTCAGACTCAAAGTAACTACATAAGCGAACTGATTTATCAGCAATCTCTTTCACAAATCGTTGAATCTTAACTTCAGTCTTTAAGTCGATTAGGAACCATCCGTTACTTTCATCGTCCCAGGTAACCACAAATTTTTCGGAGCTCATCAACACAATATCCATTTCATAAATTTCCTCCTCCTGTTTATCATAATGACCGGTAAATTGAAGCAGTACATGATCTCGTTTAAAAAGCTCGCCTTTCAGGCAATCGATGCTGCTTAATTTCATAAGTAAGCGTGCATCCTTATTCCAAGCCTTAAATTTGAATTTGCGTGGTACAAACTCTATCATATCGGTGAAATTTAGTAATGTTGGGCCGTCATGAGCGAAGTTAAGAACCTATTGTTCATAGTCAATAAGTTTGCAGGCACGGGGTACCAACCCCAGGTAGAGGGTCGCATTTTAACTGCCTGCGAAAAATTTGATATTGAATGTTCTATTGAATTTACTGCAGGTCGAGGTCACGCCACCGAGCTGGCAAAAGAAGGAGTTGCAAAAAATTTTAATCGCATTATTGCTGTGGGTGGTGACGGAACGGTTAACGAAGTTGCCCGAGGGTTACTGCATACCACTACTCCTATGGGTATTATTCCGAAGGGATCCGGGAATGGTTTAGCGAGGCATCTCGGAATAAATTTGAAAATTGACCCTGCCCTGGAACAAGTATTGGGTGGTAGTGTCATTGCCATGGATACCTTCCGGATGAATGATCATCTATCTCTAAATGTGTCGGGAATTGGATTTGATGGACATATCGCCAACCTTTTTGGTGCCGGCAAAAAACGTGGGTTTTGGGGCTATACCAAATTAGTAGTTCAGGAGTATCTTCGATATAACGAATTTAATTCTTCATTATTAATTGACGGTCAATCGCCTATTCATCTTCAATCGTTTATGATTGCCATTGCGAACTCTTCTCAGTATGGTAATAATGCGAGAGTAGCGCCATTGGCTTCTATTATGGACCAATCCCTACAACTGGCAGTCGTTAAAAAAGTACCGGCACAACGAGGATTTCCATTTGCCTATCAAATGTTTACGGGTAAGCTGGAAACCGGAAAAGATTATGAATGCCTCGCTTTTCAAAAGGGGATCATTCAGGTAACCGAACCTTCAGCATTTCACATTGACGGGGAGCCCTGTGGGTATGCCAATGAATTTAAGATTGAAATTCTACCCAAGTCCCTACAGATGATTGTTCCTGCTACGAGCCTGGGGAAAATTTAATAAATACCACCATTAGGGTGAGATCGTTACCAACTGAATTCCGTTTACTTATTGTCATTAAAAATTAAACCAAACGTGTATGATTAAAAAATTACAAATCGTTATGGCCCTGCTAGTGATTTCATTCATGGCAGTAGCCCAAATTTCCTTACCTCCCAGTGGTGATAACCAGCGATCGGAAGTTATTCAATGGGTAGGTCTGGTAAAAGTCAGGATTTCCTATAGCAGTCCGGATGTGCATGGACCCAATGGAGATGATCGAAAAGGAAAAATCTGGGGTGAAGTTGTTCACTATGGATTTATTGATCAGGGCTTTGGCACATCCAAAGCAGCTCCCTGGCGCGCAGGTGCTAATGAAAACACCACCATCTCCTTTTCGCACGATGTAAAAATTGTCGGAAAAGATGTAAAAGCCGGAACCTATGGACTTTTTCTGGATGTAGAAAAAGAAGGTCCATGGAACTGGATTCTCTCCAAAGACATCAATAGTTGGGGAAGTTATTATTACAATCCAGATTCCGATATCGTAAGAGTTCAAGCCACGCCTCAGGAATGCGAGTACACCGAATGGCTCACCTATACCTTCACCAACCGCAAACGCAATGCGGCAGAAGTTTCACTTCAATGGGAAAATAAGCGAGTAAGCTTTAGTGTGGAAGTGCCTAATACAAATGAACTCTATATAGCGGCCCTTCGCAATGAGTTACGGGGTACCATCGCTTCATTTCGTCATGAGTCATATATAGCTGCAGCCTCTTTTTGTGCACAAAACAAAGTTGAATTAGAACAAGGTTTACAATGGGCAGACTATGCCATTACCGATGGATTTGTTGGCCGTGAAGATTTCACCTCTCTTTCTACTAAAGCACAAGTGCTAACCGCCATGGGTCGAGATTCAGAAGTTGAGGTAATCATGGACAAAGCCATTAAACACCCTACAGCAAGTGTAAATGCTGTTCATCAATATGCGCGAACCCTGCTGGCTGCCGGTAAGAAAGAAAAAGCTATGGAAGTATTTAAGTACAATTTCAAAGCTCACCCTGAAGATAAGTTTACACCCAATGTTGGATTGGCCCGTGGGTATACTGCCTTAGGGGATAAAAAGAATGCCATCAAACACTGGGAAGCAGCTATCAAAAACCTTCCTGAAAACCAAAAACAGAATTTACCTTTCTACGAAGGAGAATTGAAGAAGCTAAAAGAAGGTTAATACGATCTTATTTTGTGTTAACATGGCCTGTCATTTCTGACAGGCTATTTTTTTTAAATAACCCTTCCAGTGGTATTTACTCACACCCACCAATGATTGAAATTGCCTTACCCAATTTTTTATCCGTATGCGTCACATTTTGTCTTGCTGTTTTACCGGTTGGTTTATCCTCTGCTCGTACGCAGTCCATTCCCAGTCAATGCCCATCTATGACATGATAGACCCCGCCAATCAAAATACTTCTATTCTCTTTGGGAGGGCTACGGATTCAAATACCCACAATACCTATCTACTGGAGTACTTTAACAGGGGAACTGTAGTTCTCACGAATGGGGCCAGGTTGATCAATATTAATTTGAATTATGATCTTCTAAAAGACAACCTGATTACCAAACAAGGTGAAAAAGATTTTATCCTGGATAAAACAACTGTTTCTGAATTCACGGTATACGATGTAAAAACAGAGAAAACATACCAGTTCAAAAAACTTGTAAAGAACAATGAAGCACTCTATGCTGAAGAGTTACTGGTGTGTAATCAATTTACGCTATATAAACAGAATTCAATCCGGTTGCGCGAAGTAGATCCTCAAGTAGGGTATGGAAGCGATAGCTACAAGGGAAAAAACAACCTGATAAATGACTCTGGTTTTTTTATCGCTACTGCCACTGAATATTTTATGATAGAAAGAAAAAATGAGGCCTTAAAAAAATTCATGGTTTCACTTGGGGCAAGTGAAGAGCAGCTTCGTGCACTCGAAAAAATTAAAAAGAGCGCTTCCGATCAGGGGAAAATAGTTCTATTCCTTCAGGATTTTTGCAATAACTAATTCACTGTTCTAAAAAATAAAAACCTCCGTGGTAATCACAGAGGTTTTTATTCTTGACAGTTGTCACCTACTTCTTGGTATAAATAATTTGTGACCTGTTGGCTACCGTAGTTCCGTTTTCGCGGGTCAATTCCATATTCACGATAAAGATGCCGCAGTTATTGACAATGGTACCGGCTGGCTGTGTACCCTGTATGGCGTACCGCGCAAGACCCGAGGCATTGGCGTATACAAATTGAACACCTTCAATGGTAACGTCATGCGTTACCGGATCAACCGTAATCAAACCAGGGCTTCCAAAATCCCAAAAGTTATTATCCTTTAAGGTATTGGGTTCAGTACCCACCGTAATGGTGCACGTACTAAACCATGAGCCGGCCGGATTACCAAAGGAAGCTTCACTGATAATCTCCACATCATAATCACCGGCCAGCGTATTCAAATCAAATGCACAATCATCATCTTTAATGACCAATGAAATTGATTTTTTCAATCCATCCGGTCCCGGAAATCCAAGGGTTAGTCCATCCGCATCTTCGAGCGTCAGCACCACCGTTCGCGCGCCATCTGACACATCATTGTCAATCAGCCCTTCAAGCGCTACAAACGATACAGTGGCCTCACCGGCTGGAATGGTAATGGTTCCTGAAGTAGCCGGAAGTGTATAATCCTCACCCTCTACCGCACCATCGGGGGAGCTAAGGGTGTAGGTAACCACAATATCACTGGAGCGCAATGCCCCTGAATAAGAAAGCGCTACCTCCACCGGATCCTCGCTGCTCTCCAATTGTTCAATCTTCGCCAGGTCAAAAGCAACCCAAGTTTTGGTTAAATTTTCCTGCTCTTCAAAACAGCCCGTGGCCAGAAAGATAAGAGCAAGCACCAGGTAATTTAGTATTCTTAGTTTTTTCATTGCTGTCATCATTTTAATTATAACCTTCATTCTGAACCATGCTTGGGTTTACATCTATTTCCACCTGAGGAATAGGATGCGCAAAACGATTGTCGGGGAAATTAACCACACAATTCCCATTGGTAAGTTGGCAATCGTTTCGAACCAGGTTCTCGCCAGTGCGCGTTAAATCAAAGAGGCGATGACCCTCAAATGCAAGTTCAATTCTTCTTTCTTTTAAAATGGCCGTTACAAGTCCACCATCGGTGGCAGTGGTGTTGGGTGCATTACGGTTTGCACGCAGGGCATTTAAGTCAGCTCTGGCTTCATTAACTTTTGCCTGTTTTGCCCTTGCCTCCGCACGGATCAGGTAGACCTCTGCCAATCTCAATACGCGTGTATTATCCACACCAGCAGAATTATCCGGACCGGTATACTTTAATGCGATGGGTACGGATGTATCCCAGGTATCTCCGCGAACATCCGTAGCAGGATTACTAATCTCAGCCAATACATCATCCAGGTCCGTAGTGGGAAGCATATCGTAATACCCATTCGGTGAATAGATGTACCCAACGCTGTTGGTAAAATTTTGATCACCAATGGAGAAAGCAACATCAAAAATAGTTTCTGAATTTGCCCCGATACCATCCCAACTATTAGCATACTCTGAGAAATCCATGAGCGAATACGCTGTGTTATTTATCACTTCTGTAGCAGCTGCTTCAGCCTCAGCCCAGTCTTCTTTATATAAATACACACGCGCTAGTAATGCAGACGCTGCCGCTGACGTAAACTTGTAGTTACTAAAATTGGCCGCATCATCCATCAACGTTTTAGCCTCTTCCAGGTCTTCGATTACCTGGTTATATACTTCCGCCACGGTATTGCGTGCAGGGCTAGCATCGGGTGTTAGTGGACTCAATACCACAGGCACACCCAGGTGCCCTCCCTGACCATTGGCTCCACTTACCCCTGTGGCAATGTTGTATGGCAATGCATAAAATCTCACCAAATCAAAATGACCCAATGCTCGCAAAGCCAAGGCCTCACCCATAATTTGATTTTTCAGGTCTTCATCACCTGAAACTCCTGGCACAGATGCGATGATGATATTCGCCCGGTTAATCACACTATAAATATCCTCCCAAACGCCCTGAGCAATACCGCTGTTGGTCGTGACTTCGTACCGGTATTGAGCGGTTCCCCGATTGGAGTTATCCTGATTTTGCTTAACGCCATCGGCCATCAAATCAGGAATAAGCACAAAGTACCGTCCATAATAGTTCGGAGTTTGCAATCCATCGTATACCCCGATGAGTGCTGCCTTAATTTGCTCAAGATCCGATAATACAAAATCGGAAGTCACCTGATCGGGATCAGTTTTCGTTATAAAATCCTCACTGCATGACATGATGATCAGCAGCATGATGATTATACTATGTTTAAATATTTTCTTCATGGTTGAAATAATTAACGGTTAAAAACCAAGGTCAATGCCAAAGGAAACTGTTCTGGGATTCGGGTAATTGAAACTATCCACCCCGTTGATCAACTGCTCAGGATCCAACCCATTGAACTTACTGAATGTGGCCAGGTTAGTGCCCATCACATAGATGCGACATGTTTTAATTCTAGCTTTTGATAAGAGCGCGGTAGGCAGTGTGTACCCTAATTGAATATTTCTCAATCGGATATAGGAACCGTCCTGAAGGTCATTGGTATCCACTGCGCCCGAACGAAGATCAGTGCCATTCAATCGCTGAGGGAAACGTGCGATATCACCAGGTTGCTGCCAACGATCCAATTGTGTACGCTTTTGATTCTCGCCCATAAACGCACCGTTACTTTCGTATACAAAAGCAAAATTGTCATACACCCATGCACCGATACTATACGAGAAGAGGAATGATAAATCAATTCCCTTATAGGTTAGCGTATTCGTCAATCCTCCAAAATAATCAGGTGTTGCACTCTTACCGTTCATGGTACGGAGTGAAGCTGAATACGATTCGACCAGATTACCCTCTGCATCATACCAAAGAGGTCGTCCATTAGCCGGATTAACACCTGCATATTCAGCCAGGTAGTACTCTGACCAGTCGTGACCTATGGTTCTTTTTTTCGTTCCGTCAATCACTTCTGTTTGACCACCTCCTAATTCCAATACTTCATTTTTATTGAAGGCTATATTGAAACTGGTTGTCCATCGAAAACCCGCTACATCAAGGTTGGTTGAATTCAAGGTAATCTCCCAACCTTTATTCTCTAAGGAAGCGGCATTGGAAAGCACCGTATTAAATCCTGTGGTACGCGATACGGGTACGTTAAACAATAAGTCTGTCGTCTTCCTATTGTACCGTTCAATGGTTCCACTGAATCGATTGTTGAGTATGGCAAAATCAATACCCACGTTGAATTGCTCCGACTTCTCCCAGGTTAGCTTGGGGTTAGCAATCTGGCTTGGATTAAATCCTGACTCACCATTATAGGCGGAGGGCTGGAACAAACCCTGCGACTGAAAATCACCTATGTTTTCGTTACCCGTTGTTCCAAAACCTGCACGAAGTTTTAAACTGTTCAGGAATGATAAATTTTCCATGAAGGACTCATCCGTCACCATCCATGATCCTCCAACGGACCAGAAATTACCATACTTCACATCTGCACCAAATCGTGATGAACCGTCTCTCCTGAAGCTACCACTGATAAAATACTTCCTGTTGAAATCATAACGGGCAATAACCAGGTATGACATCAGACTGGAGGATGTTTCCGTACTGGAAGCTGTCTCAGGAGTTGCACCACTTACTGCATTGATGAGCTGATCATTCGCAAAAGTTGTCGTGGAGAGCGTACTATTGGCAAGTGATCTTGCGATAGCCTCGTAAACAGCAATACCGGTAATGTTATGAACATCATTGAACGACTTATTATACGTAAACGTATTGGTCGATTGCCAGATGATGTTGCGCTGCGTATCGAACGTTGATCGTCCGGATACCGATGCTGCGTCTCCAAATTGAGAGTTCTGGTATACTTGTTCCACTCCATCAAAAAGATCAATAGAAAAATCTGATCTGAAGGAGAGATCCTTAAGAATATCATAGGAGGCGTATACCTTACCAATTAGCCTGGCCACATTAAAATCATTTCTATCCAGACTCGTAATGGCTAAGGGATTATATCCATCATTGGCCCCCGGTGAGGACTCGCCCAATACTCCGGGGAATGCTGCGAAATATGTACCATCATCATTACGTACGGGAACATTTGGCGCTAACAACATGGATTGCAGTACCAGACTATTAAAGGTTGCACCTTGTGTTGTACTCACCTGTTTGGAGTACGTGGGAGTCATATTCAATCCTATGGATAATTTATCAGTAGCCTGATGATCCACATTGAATCGGGCAGTAAAGCGCTCGAAATCGGTGTGAATTGTTATGCCCTCCTGATTGAAATATCCTCCTGAAATAAAGAACCTGGTCTTCTCATCACCCCCCTGAGCCGAAACATCATAGCTTCTGGTCTTGCCCGTTCTGAACACCACATCATACCAATCGGTATTGATGGCGGCCGATCCGGCAAAGGCATCTGCACCCGCAGGGTCACCACCGGAATTCAGGTATGCTTCCTTGCGCAGCATAACATATTCTTCTGCATTTAAACGCTCATACTCCTGATAAGCCTGATCGGCATAACCGTGTTGCACATGAAAATCAATTTTGGTTTCACCAGCTTTCCCGCTTTTTGTAGTAATAAGCACCACCCCATTTGAACCGCGCGATCCATACATGGCAGTAGCCGCTGCATCCTTCATCACCACCACATTCTCAATGTCATTTGGGTTAATGTTGGCAAGCGGGTTTGCGGTAGCCGTACTCGTGGAAAGATCAGCAGTTTGAATGGGAATACCATCGATCACATAAAGGGGTTCCGCAGAAGCGGTGGCCGATCCTATACCGCGAACACGAACTTGCGTGGCCGCCCCTGGAGTTCCAGAGCCGCCCGTTGAAAAGAGTCCTGCTACATTACCCTGTAGTGTTCTGGAAATATCTGCCAACGGAATTTGGGCAATTCTATCGGAGCCTACTTTTGAAACTGATCCTGTAATGGATCGAACTTCCTGATCGCCATACCCTGTCACCACCACTTCACCAAGCTGGGTGACATCCTGTGCCATTTGAACATCCATAACGGATCGCTCGCCTACCGGCAACTCCTGAGATAATAATCCAATGAAAGAAAATATTAATGCTGCTCCACTGGAAGGAACACTGATGCTAAAGTTACCGTCCGCATCAGTTACAGTACCCTGCGCAGTACCTTTTACAATAATGTTAACACCGGGTATCGGTGAACCCTCCTCTGCTGAAGTTACCTTTCCGGTTACGGTGCGTTCTTGCGCCCATCCATAACCAAAGGTTACTAAACAGAGAAAAATAACTTGTAAAGTTTTCTTCATAGTTGTTTGTTTATGATTGATAGAAAATATCCATCCAATTTTTTTGGACGTTATTCAAAACTCAACAAACTATGATTGAAATGAATGACGCATCCTAAGTCATATTCAATGGCAAACGATACCGTAAAAAGGGTTATTCGAAAAAAATATTTTGGTGAACTAAAAAATAAAAAAGCTCCCTCGTCCAGGGAGCTCCATCCTCTATAAAATTCAATTAACCTAAACTTTTGAAGAATTTTTACTATTTATAGTGAGAGGATTATAAAATAAACCTGAGAGATTAAATTGACATTTCAATCCCCCTGTTCGCAGGGTTATTGAATAAAAAAAACCAACCCTTTTAGGTTGGCTTAAAAAAATTAATAAGAGCAAACTTAAATCAACTTCTCGACACTCGCCTTTGCCAGCGCTTCCGATTTACTGTTGACTTGTAACTTCGAGTAGATGTTTTTAATGTGCGTCTTTGCAGTTTCTTTAGAAATGAAAAGTTCCTCAGAAATCTGTGTATACGTTTTCCCCTCCGAAATCAACTGAAGAATGGTGGTCTCCCGTTTGGTGAGGGGCGAGTTGGGATTAATGTGGTAGTTATCAATCACCATGCGTGCAATCCGGCTGCTCATTGGTGCGCCACCGCGAATAATTTCATCGAGGGCCGTTAACAATTCCATATAATTAGCACTCTTGGTAATGTAGCCAGAGGCTCCTGCCTTCAACGCCTCAAAAACCAGTTCGCTATCTTCATAAACCGTAACCATTATCACTTCCGTATTGGGGCTTTTATCCCGAATGATTTGGGTACCTTTTATACCATTCATTCCCGGTAATTCAATATCCATCAACACGATTTCAGGTTTGTCGCGATTCAGACTATTGATCGCTTCTTCACAATCGCCATACGCACCCACCACCATAAAGCGTTGCGAGCTATTGACAATTAAACTAAAGCTGTTGCGGATTTCCTGATCGTCCTCCACAATCATCACTCTCTTTTTAAACGGTAATGCCATAATTGGGTGTTTTAGTGAATTGAAAACCTAACGAAATTCGGGTGCCTTCCCCCTCTTTACTGCGTATACGTAAAACGGCTTGAATCTTATCGGCTCTTTCGCGAATATTTTTCAAACCATTCAATTTTTCGATATCTGAGGCATTAAATCCAATTCCATCATCCTCAAAATAGATCTCGAAGCCCGCTCCTACCCGCTGTAACGATAACGTTGCATTTTTGGCCTCTGAATATTTAAAGGTATTGGTCATGGCTTCTTTAAAAATCAAATTCACTTCACGACTAAATCCGTAAGGTAATCTGATTTTTTCCTTGACTCCATTGTTTGCCCTGAACTGGATCTCCTTTTCTTCAAACAATTTTTCTCCAAAATCACGGATATGGATAAAAAGTTTTGACAGTTCATCATTGACGGGATCAATCGACCAAATAAAATCGCGTGTTCCAGTATACAGGTACTTGGCTGAGTTTTCAACTTTCGTGTAGAGGTCATCAAGATTAGAGGTGGTATGCGCATAACCATTTCCGTTTCCATTCACACTTCCATTCAATTTGAGCAGGCTTACATAATTAATAATCCGGGTAAGCTGATTACCCATCTCATCGTGAAAATCACGCGCTATCTCCTTTCGCAAACTCTCTTGTTCCTGTACGCGAATACGCTCCAGCATCATCGCTTTTTCAACCCGTTGCCGAACCCGCAGGTAGGCAATGAAAATAATTATACCCAATACAACTAAAAACATGATGATGGCAAAGGTTGCCGTTTTGTAAAAGGGGGCTGTAATGGTAAACGGATAGCGAAGCGGAGCTTGTGACCAACTCCCCTGACTATTGGTGGCCATGGCTAAAAATTCATAGTCTCCCGGAGGCAGGTTGCTGTACGTGACTTGTTTATTCGCGGAAGGAATAGACCACCCTTTATCATAGTTTTTCAACATGTATTTAAAGTGCACAGACTTCGGGTAGCTCTTATCGACACGATTAAATGAAAATGTAATATGATTCTTATCGGATGGAAAGACAGGGTTCTGGGGGATTTTGAAAAAACCACTCAGGTTTTTTGAATACTCACGCGCAGGATATTCACCATAAAAAATATCAATACCGGTTAAGTGAAGACCAAATGAATGATGTTCTTGGTTCTTTTCCTCATTGAATTCGTAGAGCCCATCAATCAATCCAAAAAATTTCCTATCAGGACTTAGATAAAAAGCATTCTGATTAGTCTCAACTCCTTCTAATCCATTCTCATTGTCAAAATGCAAATTCTCAATGATTTCAAATTGATCATTGAGTATCACTCTACTGATTCCCTTTTCGGTGCCAATCCAGAGGACATTTTTTTCATCCGCTGAAATGAAATAGATAAAGTCTGAAATCAAGCCGTCACGTGTTGTGATATAACTAGCGGAAGCGGTTGCCGGGTTATAGATTGCAAATCCTGACCCTCCAGAACCTAATAACAAGAGTGAATCCCGGTACGGTTGAATACACAGTACGGAAGTATTCTCAAATCCTTTTATGGGCAGCCGCTGCACCTCCCCGCCAACTATAGTGTTCACTCCAAATTCGTTTCCGATAAAAAGAGTCTTCAATTTTGGGTTGTAGTACGTTGCATTTACCGCATTTGTAAGAAGTCCCTGTTCAGTGGTGTAGTGAACAAAATCTTTACCATCAAAATAGTTGAGGCCCGATCGCGTACCCACCCAAGTGCTTCCTTTTTCATCAAAAGAAACATTGAATACAGCATAATCACTAAGGCCCTCTTTAGGTGTATACCAGGTAAACGCATCTTTCAATTCATCATACTTACCAAGTCCAGCGGTGGTTCCTACCCAAACTGTTCCGTTTGGTGCTTGGGCTATACAGTTTATACCATTTCTGTAGGATTCTTCCTTATCAATATAATTTTTGATTTTCCCGTCTTTAATTTTCCAAAGACCTTTTCCCATGGTACCAATCCACGTAGCTTGATCTCTATCCTTTAAAATCCCCATTACTCCACGCATATTCTCAGAGCTACACTTGCTGAAGTCCTGATGAAAATATTTGTACAACCCGCTTCCATTGGTAGCAATCCACACGTTTCCTTCACTATCGGGCAACACCTGGTTTGCAGCTACATCCTTTAATACAATTTTTCTCTCCGTTTGGCCCTCTTGCATTGTCAGTAAAACTTCATCGTCCCTGATCCAATAGGTTTGGGTGGATGGATCAAAAAAAAGAACCGGCTGCTGAATGTTACTGGTTACCGGCTCAATTTTCTTTGTTGTTGCGTTCAGGGTATAGGTATTAAGCGACTGATCAATCGTTGAGCGAATCAACATTCGTAAATCCTCACCATAATTATAAACGGAATAGGGCTGACTGGTTTCAGAAAGTGTTTTTATTATCTCATCACCTTTTGCTGTTTTTAGAACGATTGAACCATCGTTAAGAAAAATACACAACTGACCATTTTTCAATTGGTGAACACGGTGAATCAACTTTCCTTTGGCATACTCTCGATTCCAGTAGTAAACGGAGTCCTTATAAATTTTACCCATGAGTCCCGGAGCAGAGGTTATGAATACGGTATCCTCAAAAACAAATGCTCTGCGAATCATTTTAAGATTGGAAAGTTCACCTGGAGCCTGAAACTTTTTAAAGGTAACGCCATCATACCGTGTAACGCCCCGAGGATGAACAATCCAAAAATTCTTTTGGCTATCCATGGTAACATGGTTAATGATGTTACTCAACAAACCATCCAGGGTGGTGTATACTTTGAAATCCTGGCCATCGAAACGAGCGAGTCCACCCCCGAAGGTGCCCATCCACAGGTATCCATTGTTATCTTCTACTATGCTATTGACTTGTGATTGAGGTAAGCCGTGAACTGCCGTATAATTCCGTAAAGCATAGTTGCTGTGTTGCGCAAAAAGATTGGCGCTCAACATGACTGTGAAAATCAAGGAAGAAAAAAACCGGTACATAAGTATCCTGTAAAATTACCGTTATCGCAGGGGATTAATAATCACCCAAATTACGGCATAATCAATATAAGACTATTGAAGCACGACAGGGCCCGGAGTTGGATTTCCGGTGTCGAGTACGTAGCGCCAACTCCCATCCTTCTTTCGTTTCCAGATGGAAACGTAGTTTCCGTACTGAGTACTGTCGCGCAGTCCATCCTTTGTTTTAGAAACAAGTTCATATCCACCAAAGGTATAGGCCAAATTGCCGCTGGCTTCAACCCGCAGGGGCTTCCAGGTTAGTGTATAACCAGAAGGTGGATTATTCCGGTATGATTCCATCAAGGCAAACTTACCCACAATGGGTTGCTGACCCGTATTAGGTTTAATCACTCTTTCATCGGCATAATAAATGAATGCTTTTTCAATACCCTTCTCCTGGGCCATTTTACTAAAATCTCTGTCGGCTTCAAGCACTTGCTGTTTCAGCGTTTCGCTATCTTCTGTGGATTGACAGGAAGCCATAACAAAACTTATCCAAATAATATATTGGAGCTTCATTTTAACGGATTTTAGAAATGATTGGGCATTACACACGTTGAAATTTAGTCCAAACTTCAAGAATTAAAAATTTGCCCAAGGAGATAATTCATAAAAAATGCAACCTGACGTTTAATTTTAGAGTCTTATTGTCAAATTTCACTACATGTTAAAAAACTACCTGATCATTAGTTTCCGCAACCTGCACAAGCACCTGTCCTATTCATTAATCAACATCTTTGGATTGGGACTTGGCCTTTCCACGTTTCTGTTGCTTTTGGTGTGGATTCAGCATGAATTAAGTTATGATCAATTCCATAAGAATTCTGATCGACTTTACCGCGCTTCGATGGAATACAGTTTTGGCGGACAGGTAGCGAGCACCTCAGTTTCTCCTACCGCATTGCTTCCTACCCTGCAAAAGAATTTTCCTGAAATTGAAAACGGAGCACGGGTGTATAATCCTGCCTCCTATCGGCCGTATGTCGTTAAGCGTGGTGAGGCTATCTTCCAGGAAAAACATTTTTACTTTGCCGATAGCACCTTCTTTAAGATTTTTTCCTATCCATTGATTGCTGGAAATCCAGACAAAGTTCTGACCGAGCTTTATTCGGTAGTGATTACCCAATCTACCGCTAAAAAATATTTTGGAGAAGAGAATCCCATTGGGAAAACCCTTACCGTCAATGGAACACAGGACTATGAAATTACAGGCGTGGTAAAAGATGTGCCTGAAAACTCATATCTTCAATTTGATTTCATCGCCTCTTTTCATTCCCTCCGTGCCGGTCGCGAAGAACCCATTTGGTGGAGCGCCAATTATCAAACGTACCTGTTGCTCGATAAAAATGCCGACTTGAATTCGATTCAACAGAAGACAAACAGCATTGTTAAGAATGTTCTGGCTTCCGAGTTAACCAATGAAGGAGATTATGTTCGCTACAATTTCATGCGATTAAAGGATATTCACCTGCACTCGCAATACAGTGCAGAAATGGAAACTGTTGGCGATATCCAGTACGTGTACATTTTCTCCGGCATTGCTCTATTAATATTACTCATAGCCTGCATCAATTATATTAATCTGGCTACGGCAAGAGCATCCGATCGCGCCAAAGAAGTTGGCATCCGAAAAGTAGTGGGCGCCATACGAAAACAATTATTCCTCCAATTTTTGGGAGAGTCTGTCGTGATCACCATTCTCGCCTTCTTACTTGCCTTCCTCGTTACACAACTTACCCTACCGTTTTTCAACACCCTCACCGGTAAGGAACTGAGCCCCGCAATTTTCTATCAGCCCTCCTTCCTTGGATTCTGTTTTATCCTCCTGACAGGTATTGCCTTATTATCGGGGGCATACCCTGCTTTTGTGATTACTGCTTTTAAACCCGTAAGTATTTTAAAAGGAAACTTCAAATTTTCAGGTAAGGGAATTTGGTTACGAAAGTTTCTGGTGGTGGGGCAATTTAGTATTTCGGTTATCCTGATTGTTGGCACGATCGTCATCTTAAAACAGTTGGACTTTATTCAGCATAAAAAACTGGGATACAACAAAGACAACACCATTATCCTGCCGCTTGATCAAAAAACCGAACTGGTATACGATCAACTTAAAACAGAATTCTTGAGGAGTGGTAATGTCTTATTCGTGGGAAGGGCTACCGAATCCCCCACACAGATTAAGGGTGGCTACGGATTAAATACAGACGAAACTTCTGAACGGGGAATTATTTCCACTGGCATTTCGGTGGATGCCGACTACCTCAATGCCCTGAGTATGGAAATTATTTCCGGAAGAAATTTTACAGAGGGCGACTTTAAAAAGGTTAAGGCTGACACACTCTTTTCTTTCATTGTCAACGAAGCAGCACTTCAGGCATTATTCATTGCCCCTGAAGAAGCTATTGGAACCAAAGCTCGCGTGAGTGGACGGGAAGGTGAGATTGTGGGCGTGGTAAAGGACTTTCATTTCAACTCACTCCATCAACCCATTGGACCGCTGGTGATGTTTAACGAGGATCAACAGTACAATTTCATTTTTGTAAAATTGAATGATGAAGATCTTCCGAAGTCCTTAGAAAGTTTAAAAGGCATATGCACTACACTTATTCCACACCGCCCGTTTGAGTACGATTTTGTTGATCAACAGTTTGAAGCGCTCTATTATGACGAACAACGGATGGGTTCCATCTTTTCAGTATTCGCTACGCTGGCCATCGTGATTGCCTGTTTAGGGTTGCTTGGACTAGTCTCCTTTTCTGCCGCACAAAAGACAAAAGAGATCGGGATACGGAAAGTACTGGGTGCTACGGCTACCAACATCATTGTGTTGATTACCCGTGATTACACCCGACTGGTGCTCATCGCCATGGTGATAGGGTTGCCCGTGGCCTACTGGATGATGACGCAATGGCTAAGTGATTTTGCTTACAAAACTGAGATTGGTATTTGGCCTGTACTCTTGGCCGCGGGAGTGTGTATCATCATTGCTTTTGGCACAGCAAGCTATCAAGCCATTAAGGCGGCTTTCTTAAATCCGGCCAGTACGTTGCGCAACGAATAAATAACCCGTGCAGGGTGATTCAAAAACCAGTTTGATCCAGTTACTTGTGAAAAAAAATCTCATGAAGAAACTCTACTTCCTTTTCTTTTTACTTCTGGCGAACTTTCATGGAGTCGCGCAGCAACAAAATCTGCAGTACTACTATTCACAAGCCCGTGAAGCGTACAAGGCAGGTGATCATGCCAAGTTTTACGACATGATTATCAAAGCCAATGAGCTTCACCCCTACCACCAGGGCATTATGTATTATCGGGGAATTGCTGCAGCGCTTACCAACCGTCCCGAGGAAGCTGTACAATTTCTTCGGGAAGGAGTACTGGTGAATGCTACTTTTGATCTCACGCTAAAGGATTTACAAGTATTGTCCGGACAACAAGATTTTGAGGCATTAAAAAATCTCCAGCAAGATCTTCAAAAACCTGTTGTGAATACCGACACGGCTTGGGTTATAAAGGACCGATCCCTTCACCTTGAAACCGTGGCGGCAGGAGAAAAGGAAGGAATCTATTATCTCTCGAGTGTGCACCAACGAAAGGTGCTAAAGATTGACAAAACAGGGAAAACCACTGACTTCACTAAAACTGCAGACGATGGGATGACCGCTGTGCTCGGAATCAAAGTCGACAAGAAAAAAAAGTTACTCTGGGCTTGCTCTTCCCCTATGCCGGAGATGGCAAATTTTGATACGCTTTCAGTCTCCGCTGTTTTTAAATATGATCTCAACACTGGTAAGTTGCTGGATCGTTATACGCCCCAACCTTCCTCAAAAGATTTTGTATTTGGTGACTTACTATTAAGTAAGAGTGGAGAAGTATTTATTTCCGATACACAAAACAATACCGTCTTTAAGGTAAATGAGGCAACTCATGCGCTCGAATCTTTTTTTGCTTCGGAGGAATTTTGGAATATCCAGGGCATTACCTTCTCTGCCGATGAAAAATTCCTATTCATCTCCGATTATATCAAAGGAATATTCCGGCTCAATATGCAAACCAAAGAATTGATTCAGCTGACTAAGGAACCCATGGTCTCACTTAAATCCATTGACGGCTTGCTATGGTATCAAAACTCGCTCATTGCCATTCAAAATGGAGTAGTTCCCATGCGGGTAACACGCTACTTTCTAAATTCCAGCCTGGATACGATCACCCGCTTTGAAATTATTGATCGCGGTCATTCGGCCTTTAGTGAACCGACCAACGGCTGCATTGTAGGCGATGCTCTATATTATGTTGCCAATAGCCAGTGGGGAGGATATGACGAAAACCATCAACTTAAGTCTGTGGATCAACTACAGGATATCGTAATCCTGAAAGCAGATCTCACCAAGATAAAGTAGTTACTTCTTCCGCTTATAGGTGAAGTCATACGTTGTTACCCATGTTTTTCCTTCATCGTTGGAGGTTTCATGGAACTGGCGAACCTGGTCGGGTCCCTGGTTGTAGAAATGAAAATGAACTAACTGTTTTACTCCTTGCGGAGTAGTGGTTTCAAAATCAAAACGCATGGCACCCTCTCTGTACTCACCGTTCAAAAATTCTGTGGCATTCGGAGCGGTGCCTGATCCCACCCAAATCTGTTTCCACTTTCCGGAAACGGGGTCAACAAAATTCATACTCTTCCCATTGAAAAGTCCTCCCATCGAAGTCCAGTTTTCAAGAATCATACACCCACCCGATGCCATTTCGATTCGTGATAAACCCGCAAGATTATTGGTACCCGTTACAAACGCTTCCCACTCACCAACCCAAAAATCAAACTGGCGTGCCTGCGCATTACCCATACACGGGTAAGCATTAATGTTGGCGCGTTTTACCACATCGGCAAACCGACCATCGTTACGGAGGTTATCAAATTCCTTTTGAGTATCCAATTCCGATAAATTACTATACCCCAGCGCCAGGGCTTTATCTAAACTTTTGAAGGCCATATCATTTTCATGCTTAACAGCGTATACCCTGGCCAGGCGAGTTTGTACCACCACCTCCACTTGCGGGGCAGGCTTTTGTTCCAACGATTTTAAATAATTGGAGAGCGCTTTATCATACTCAGACAAGTTGTGATAACTAAATCCTAACCTGTTCCAGGCCACGCTATTCTCAGGTTTTGTTTTCAATACAGCCTCATACACCGGCACCGCAGCTTTCCACTCCCTTGCCTGAAAAAGTGAATCAGCTTGTTGAAGCGTGGGTTGTGGTGCTGATTTTTTGCCTTGTGCATTGGAGATCAATGCAACAAAAAACAAAAGGATTAGGGCTAAAGCTCTCATATTGATTAAGGTTTAAATCCGGGATTAAACTTAAGATACTGAATTGCATGAACCATACCCCAATTGAAGCCATTTTTATGGACATTAGGATACGCTGATGGTTGTGACTTAACCAAAACCTTTGCATTATAGCCTAAAGAATTAAGCACTTGCTGTCCGAAGATGACATTCGAAAAGAATATGCCATTCTCGAACGATCGGGAAAAGATGCCAAGGCATTTGGAGAGCTCTATGAGAAGTATTTCGACCGGATTTTCAACTTTATTTATCGTCAAACGGATGACGAAGACCTCACGGCCGACTTGTGTTCGCAGACATTCCTGAATGCCTTAAATAATGCACATCGATTTGAATACCGCGGGGTACCCGTATCGGCCTGGTTTTATCGGATTGCCACCAATGAGGTGAACAAACACTATCGAAAAGCCAAGAAAGAAAGGGTGTTTAGCATTGAAGAGGTATTGGTTAGGGAATTAATTGAAATCAGTAACGACAACTGGAGTGAAGAGCTGGTACAACGACTGATGGAGTATATGAAGGAACTGCCCACCGACATGCTGGAAGTTCTTGAACTTCGTTTCTTTGAGGACAAGGACTTTAAAGAGATTGCTTACATCCTCAACATTACGGAAAGTGGCGCAAAAATGCGCACCTACCGGGCATTGGATCGATTACGAAAAAACTTTAACCTTAGTATTAAGTACGATGGGAAGAAATGAAATACGGTTGCGTAGACAACAAATGAGTACCGGCAGAATTGCGCGCCATCGCAATTATTCGGAACTCATGCGCCAACACGATCGTGATGTTAAACTCAAACGAGTCCTTCGGGTATTCACTTATTTATTGATTGCTCTTTTTTTGGTGATCATTCTGGTTATTGTCATTCGCTGGGAAAAGCGATCAAGTCAAAAGTCAACTCACACTATTGAAGTGCAGGAAACTAAAAGAATGTCGTGACTTTGTTATTCCTGTTGGATTAGGAGAGTATAAAACCCCTGACCTATGGAACCCAAGAAAAATCCTGACAAAGATGTGCACCGGTATTCGAACCATTTCTTTCTAATCGGTTTAGTGATTAGTATTTCCATTGTGATCACCGCCTTTGAGTGGAGGACAGAAAAAAAGAAGATTGATTGTAGACATTCCATTCCGATTGAGGCAGGTCTTACACTATACCCTGTTCCAATAACAATTCAGGATAATGTAACTGCTCCAGCTCCACTAAAGAAAATAAAAGTAGTTGATTTTAGTAACATCAATGAAATTGAAAATAATACTGAACCAGAAAGTAAGCCTGTTGAAGTTGAGCCACCAACCATTGGTTTTCCCTTTGTTCCGGGTGAGATTGATGTACCCGTTGAAGCAACCGTAGACACATTCATCGTAGTACAAAAAATGCCTATACCTGTTGGTGGTTATTCGAATTTCTACAAAACTATTTCTAAATCAATAAAGTATCCAGCCAAAGCAAAGCAGCGCGGAACAGAAGGAAGAGTGTTTATTGAGTTTGTTGTTGATCAACATGGCAATCCTATCAATCTTAAAGTTACAAAAGGGATTGGCGACAATTGTGATCAGGAAGCGATGCGGGTGTTAAAATTAATGAAATGGGAACCCGGTAAACAGCGTGGTAATCCTGTACTCGTAAAAATGACCATGGCCATTTCTTTCAGACTCAACTGATTTTCAATTTAATTCAAATGCACCTACCTTGGAGCGATGCACCCCATCGCTCCACATGCGTTAACGAAATGGCTTAGCCAAACCAACAGGTTTTGGTTTTCAGTCTACGCCACGTTGGTTGCCTTTTGCTTGTACACGTGCATCTTCGCGTTTCGAAAAACATTTACCGTGGGTACGTTTGAAGGCCTCGCCTATTTAGGCGTGAGTTATAAAGTGTGGCTCATCATTGCTCAAGTCATCGGTTATGGACTTGCCAAGTTCATCGGCATAAAAGTAATCTCGGAGTTGCCTGCCTTTCACCGCGCCAAAGGAATCATCATCATGATCAGCATTGCCGGCATCTCGTGGCTGTTCTTTGCCATTACGCCTGCTCCTTATAATATCATCTTTCTTTTCACCAATGGCTTGCCACTGGGCATGGGCTGGGGACTTGTGTTTGGTTATTTGGAAGGCAGAAGAGTCACGGAAGTATTGGGTGCCGGCTTGTCGGTGAGTTTTATTTTTTCTTCAGGCTTTGCAAAATCCGTGGGTGGGTTTGTGATGAAAAATTGGGGCACGTCAGAATACTGGATGCCTTTCGTTTCCACGTGTCTGTTCGTACTCCCTCTTCTTTTGTTTTTGTGGTTGCTGAACAAAATTCCTCCTCCGTCACCATTAGATGAAGAAATGCGCACCAGACGACAACCCATGGATGCCGCGGAGCGAAATAAATTTCTCTATGCTTTTGCCCCCGGGCTTGTCTTGTTGATTCTCACCTACATGTTGCTGACAGCCTTTCGCGATTTCCGCGATAACTTTTCGGCCGATGTATGGAAGAGCCTTGGCTACGGAAATTCACCCGAGATCTTTACCAAAACCGAAACACCCGTAACGATTGCTATTCTCATCATCATGGGCAGTATTATGTTCATTAAAAACAATCGGGTGGCCCTGATCGTGAACCACCTTTTGATTTTAAGTGGAATGATCCTCGTGGGTCTTTCCTCTTTTCTGTATGACGGGGGGCACATCAGCGCACCTCTGTGGATGATTTTATTAGGGCTAGGACTTTATCTCGGATACGTACCCTTCAACAGCATTCTCTTCGACCGGCTGATCGCCACTTTTAAATATGTAAGCACGGTGGGCTTCTTAATTTACCTGGCGGATGCCTTTGGGTATTTAGGCAGCATTGGCGTGATGATCTATAAGGAGTTTGGTCAGGCTACCCTCAGTTGGCTTGACTTTTTTATTGGTGCCGGGTATGTGATGTCGGTGGTTGGTAGTGTGCTGATCGTGTGTTCGATGGTTTATTTCTACTTCAAGCACCGGCAGTGGAACCCTAATAAGGTGTAAAAAATGGAGAGAAGCGGTCTCAAAAGTACTCGTCATATTGAGCGCGAGCGAAATATCCCCATTTAGAATGCATTAAGTTGGGGATTCTTCGCTCACGCTCAGAATGACGCTGCACAATTTTACTTTTGAGACAGCCTCAAGTCCTTTCAGTAAACTATTTCTTCCTCAAATAAACATCTCCATTGTAATTCTTCATGGTGATCTCCGGGCCACCGCCATTGATGTCCCCGCGCTTCCATTCATCGATGGTCACCCGGTACACACCCGACTTTTCATCTTTCTTCTGTACGGGCCCACTGCTCTTAAAGTCCACATCAAAGCCCGAATAAATATCACCCTGCTCTGTTTTTACTTTGATGCTCGCCTTGAGCGTAGCAGGGAAGGTTATGTCGATATCGCCATTATACGTAGAGTATGACATAGGTGTACCTTCTGTTACTTTATCGAAAGTGATCTTGATCTCACCATTATACGTAGTGGCAATCACCGATCCTGAAATGTTCAATGCGGTGATTTCACCATTGTAGTTTGTCAACACCACTTCGCCCTGAATATTGGTGATCATCAGATCGCCATTGTTATAGGTGTGCACATCTAAATCGAAACCAGAGGGCACTTCAATCTCCAGATTCAGTTTATTATTCCAAGAGTCAGATTGCACTTTCACAAGATTGTTTCCTTCCGTTACTTCCAGGTCCATTCCTCCACCGCCAACGCGCTTCAACCCTTCACGAGAATTTGAACTCTTATCCCGCTCGTCATCCTCATCACAATCCTCACAATCTTCATCCTTGTCCGCTGATTTATACTTCACCAACACATCTTTTCGGGCCGTGCCTTTCACCGTAATGGAACCATAGTTGATATGGGCTTTTAACTTCCCGCGCTTTGCCGGATCGGTTAAGGGCACTGTAAACTGATCTCCTTGCGCAGCCACGTCAATTGCTGTTGCCAGTACGGTGAGGAGTGCGAAGGCTGCTATTAAAATTTTCTTTTTCATAGTTTCTGATTTGAATTCGTTATTGCTTTTTATTTCTCTTTCAGATAAACATCTCCATTGAATGTTTCAAAGTCAAGGAATGCCCCACCCGATCCAATTTTATAGCGATTGCCGCTCACTTTATACTTAATGCCGTCATTGGTATTCTCCTTCTCTACCCGCACCGGAAGCGATTCCAGCTTATCGATGTTGGTAAAAAAGTCACCGTTAAAACTTTCAAAACTCATGTTGGCCGCCAATCCTTTTTGAAACCAGGCATTGATGTCGCCATTAAGAGAATAGAAGCGACAGTCTTTCAAGGGATTTTTGGCATACACAATATCCACATCGCCATTGATGGTACTTGCATCTGCCTCGCGCATGAGATTGGTAAGCTTGATGCTACCATTCACATTGTTGGCCGATACGGCACCGTCTACGTTTTCAACAATCACATCGCCATCGTTAACCGTACTCACCAAAACATTAAGGGAAGCGGGCACCTTGACTACAAAATCCATGGTGTAGTCAAACTCCTCGCGACAACCTTTACCACAATCATTCCAGTCGTAGTTCCAGTTTCGCATCCAACCCCCATTACCCCAATTTCTCTTTCCCTGTTTTGAAAAGGTGCTGCACGTTCCCTCTACAAAAAGAATCAACGTATCTACCTCGTTTACTACACCCAGTTGTATTTCCTTCTTCCCTTTTTCAAGGCGCTCATTGGTTTTGGCTTTGATGGTTTTCGTAACTTCCACCATAATCGTTGTGCCCGGGTAGCTCGTCACCGTGATGTCACCATTGATATTGGCAATCATCAACGTATTATCAGGGCTCAATTTTTCGAAGGTCAGTTCCTTCGAAATCTTTTCCGTATGCACCTGGGCTATTGCCAGCAGGGGCAGCATGATCAATCCTATCAGTATTCTTGTTTTCATGTTTTTCAGATCATCACTTTAATACTCTCTTCAATTTTTCGTTTCACATCAGACGGTGTTTTGTCACTCTTCAGGATTTTTTCAAACTCCTTCACTGATGATTTTTCCTGCAAGGCTACCATCAACTCTGCCAGCGAGAGCTGTACCAGGGGTGATTCCTGCACGGCAATCGAGCGAACCAATTCCTCCCGCACGCGACTGTCACGCGCATAGGGTTTCAGCATATCCAGGGCGGCCAGTCGAACATTGATGTTGTCATCATGATTTAAGGTTTGCAGCAAGGCAGACGTAACGTTAGCGCTCACATTACTCATCTCACTGGTAAGATTAACCGCGCGCAACCTGTCCGTAGCGGATTCCTTTTCCAACAACGAAAACATCATCATCTCTTTTAGATCGGTAACTTGCTGACTGAGCTGTTCTACCTGCTGGCTATCCACTGCCGAAGGTTTTAACCAATACCCCACAAAAAATCCAAGCAGTAACAGAACGGAAGCAAATGCCAACCGGGGCGCTAGTTCTGGCCAGGCAGGCCAGGAAAAAAAACTTCCCCATGAAAAACCTTTGCTCTCCTTTTTCATTTTTGCCAGCATGGCATAGAAATGATCATCCAACGCGATAGATGTTTCAGGAAACTCCAACTTCATGACACTGGCATCGAGCCTGTTCAGCTCACTCAGTTGTGATAACTCGATGACTCCTTCCTCCATAAGTTGCTCGATCGTATGAATCTCTGAAGGATCAGCTTGTCCTTCATTGTACTTCCTGATCAACTCTTCTATTCTTTCCTTATCCATAACACATTCTTTACTCTGTTTATCATGCGCTTTCTCCTTCCACCTCCCCTCTCCGTTGTGAAGAGGGGAGGCCGGGTGGGGTGAGGTTACATGTGTTTTTCCAATTGTTGATACACTGCCTTTAAGTCTTGCAAAGCCCTGAACACTTTTACTTTCACCGCACCCTCACTGCATCCCAATATCTCACCAATCTCCTTGTACTTCTTTTCCTGAAACTTGCTGAGCAACAGGATCTCTCTTTTGTCTGCCGGCAGTTTATCCATAGCCAGCGAAAGCATGTTAAGTTCCTCATCCTGCTGCACCCTGGTCGAATACGCATCCTGATCACCGATGCGTTCTTGCCAGCGCTCTACCGACTCCGTTTTGCCCAACTTGTTTTTCCGGTAGTGGTCGTTATTCACATTTCGCGCAATGTGAAACATCCACGTTTTGAAGTCGCCTTCTCCGCGAAAGAGGTAGCGGTACTTCAGTATCCGGAAGAACACATTCTGCACCAGGTCTTCACACAACTCAGCATCCTTGTTCATGCCATAGAAAAAGCCAAACAACGGCTTTTTATAGCGCTCGAACAGCAGGCCAAGCCGGTCGAGGTCGCCATCTTTTACCTTGAGCATCAAGGCATTGTCGTTGAGTGTTTCCAAGGGGGCAGCAGGTGTTTTCAAGCAGGGAAACTTAGGGTATGCAGAATGGTTACAAAACGATTGGCATTTAGTACAATTTACAAGGAATTGCTGTTTCCAGAGCGCGAGCCTGTCATTGGATTGGTGCTCCCCCGCAAATGTACCGGTGCTCCCCACCAATGTACCGGTGCTCACCCACCAATGTACCAGTGCTCACCCACCAATGTACCGGTGCTCACCTACCAATGTATCGGTGCTCACCCACCAATGTACCGGTGCTCACCCACCAATGTACCGGTGCTCACCTACCAATGTACCGGTGCTCACCTACCAATGTACCGGTGCTCACCCACCAATGTACCGGTGCTCACCTACCAATGTACCGGTGCTTACCCACCAATGTACCGGTGCTCACCTACCAATGTACCGGTGCTCACTCACCAATGTACCGGTGCTCACCCACCAATGTACCGGTGCTCACCCACAATTGTACCGGTGCTTCCCTACAGAAGGATTGGTGATCTTCTGTTTTAGCTCAATACTGGGCGCAATGGCCTGCGAGTGATAGAAATTTCTTAAATTCGGGACATGAGAACAAAAGACTTAAATGTGGAGAAGGAAAAGCTTGAGATTATTAAATGGGTGACCGGACTCAAGGACAATACGGCTATCGAAAGACTAAAAATGTTGAGAGAAAAGCCAAAAAAGTCGGACTGGTGGGACGAGATAACAGACGAGGAAAGGGCGGCAATCGACAAGGGGCTGGAAGACATTAAAGCTGGACGAGTAAAACCACACAGAGAGGCTAAAAAGCTTTATGAGAAGTGGTTATAAAATGATGTGGTCCGACAGGGCCCTATCCGACCTGAAAAGCATTATTGACTATTTAATCGAGAACTGGACCCAGAGAGAAATCCAGAATTTTTCACGCAGACTAGATAAACGACTTGACTTAATTTCTGTTAATCCCAATCTTTTTCCACGGACGACCAAGCGAAAGAATTTGAGAAAGTCCGTCTTGACTAAGCACACAGTAATCTACTACAAGACTGAACGCAACGTTGTGACTATTGTGACACTCTTTGATCCACGACAAAGCCCAAAGAGATTAAGACTTTAGGCCACAGCGCCCAACAAGGTGTATAGGCCATGGCGGGGTTTTGTGTAAATTTTTAATACTATCTTTCCAACAAGCATTGTGGCGCAATTTCACAAATGAAGAATCTCCTACTAATCGGACTGACATTACTGACATTCTCTTGTGGTGAAAAACAGAGGCAGTTGACAGAACAAACTGACTCTTTAATACATGCAGACACGAATAAATTTGACAAGGCGGACAATACAATTAGTAATGAAAATTGTCATACCTGGCTCACAGACTCAATTTTATCGACTGGAGAATTCGTAAGGTATATTAAGGACAATGGGAAAGTAAAAATTGAGTGGGGCAACAAGACTTTTAAAAGGACATTAAAACAGGGCTATGACTGTGATGGAGCTTCATCATGGATACCAACTATTGAGTGGACAACAAGAAACTATATCGGACTTGACTATGGTTGTGGCTCACCATGTTGGGGAACAATTATCCTGCCTTTAAATCCGACAGATTCGGTATTTCAAAGAATGTATGATTTTGATCGGGACACAGAAAGGAATCTGATAGTTTATCTCGGAACTGACGACTACAATGTTTTGACAATAGAAAATTGGAAGACAGGAAAAAAACAACAAATAGATGCAAGGATCACTTGTGAGCCAGCATTTTTTGGCTACTGCATAGACAGTTTAAAACTTAACAGGGACAGACTTTTCGTTCAATGGCACAACGTGGACGAAAAAAAGATAAGGACAGACAATATAAAGCTGGAGTTGTGAAACAGCGCCCAACAAAGTGTTTATGTCAACTTGGGGGTTTGGTGTCCTTATTAAGTTCTGTTTCTTTATTTAATTTGTAACGGTGGACTCTTTCGGTGTGGTCGCGTTTGTCATTCGTTCCTCATTTAACAAACGCTCCTAGCCCCAAGTCGCCATAAACACAAACGTTGGCAGCAACACCGTTAATGAGATTTGACTTATGAAGAAAATAATACTTTGGACAATTGGGAGTCTTATTATTATCAGCGGACTATGGTGGACAAAGGAAAAATTCTTTAACACAGTTAGACCTCAAACTATAACTCAAGACGGATTTAGAGCGAATTATTTTAAGAGGGGAAATGAAGCAGGTAAAACTGCAATTATTATCCTGGGTGGTGGACCATACGGAGATTTTTGGGGCTCTGAATTTGCAAATGCTGGACATGTTGGACTTTCACTTCCTTACTATCGAGCAGAGGGACTTCCTGATAAGATTGAAGAAATACCATTTGAATATGTTGAGAAAGCTATTGACTGGCTAAAAAGTCAACCAGAGGTAAATCCCGACAAAATTATAGTAATGGGAGGTTCTACAAGTGCTGAACTTGCATTACTAATAAGTTCTACGCTGCCGGACAAGATTAAGGGCGTTATTGCACTTTGTCCAAGCTCTGTGTCCTGGTCAAATACTGTCTTCCCATGGAGTTCAGATGAAATCAAAGCAAAGTGGACATTTAAGGGACAGCCTATCCCATATATCGCGATGGAAAAAATAAAGGGAAACTCAACAGATAAGATTGAGACATTAAGTTACTGGAATACAGGACTAGATGACACGTTGCAAGTGAGTCAAGCAGTTATAAAAGTGGAAAAAATTAACGGACCGATTCTTTTAATAACACCTATTGATGACAAAGTTTGGCCATCGTTGAGAATGAGTGACATGATAACAAAGAGACTTAAGGACAATGATTTTAGATTTGAATACAAAAACATAAAATATGAAAATGCTGGACATGGCATTATGTTTCAATTAAACAAATCAGTGACTGAAGAAAAGGGACAAATGAAAATTGGTGATAAAGTTTATGAGTTCGACTATGGAGGCACACCCACAGGCAATTTAGCTGGACAAGTTGACTCAAGAGAAAAGATAATGGAATTCGTAAATAAATTAAAGTAGTGTAAACGGTGCAGCTGCCAACAAAGTGCATAATCAATGGCGGGGTTCGGTGTAAATTTGTAGTTTAGTTTTTCAAATAACGTTTGGTTTCGAGGACAGTGACGCGCATCGAATTCCCGTCACTGCATAAACACAAACGTTGCAGGCAAGCCAAACTTCGTGGACAGTAAAGACCTAATTGTAAAAGGACAAAGATGAATGACCTTGGTAGGAACGATAGCTAGATTCAAACTTTCGGATTCTGAATTATTTGGGAATATTTGGTCAATACATGCGGTTTAACAAGCATATTGGGTGAGAGTATTACATCAGTAAAAGAAAACGAATAGCTAACCCTTGAAACCAGATATGGAAAATTTACCTGCACAAATTTTAACGTGGAATATTTATAAAAAGATTGCACTTCGTTTCGCATTTATTTTTTTTATTCTGTTTATCGTTTTACTCGACTGGTCTGTTAATCCCGTTTTCGAATACTTTTATTATGAGGGAAACCTCGCTTGGTTTTTAGACGGTGTTATTTCTTGGGTAGGGAACAATCTGTTTCATATTTCTTACACCATTATATCTCCGTATGATGGCCAACATAACGACAGAACCTATATCTACCTTCTTTATTTTACGATGGCTGCAATTGCTATAATCGGAACAATTGTTTGGAGTGTATTGGACAGGAAGCGCATAAATTACGAAACGCTGTATTACTGGCTCACCGTCATTATTCGCTATTATTTAGCATTCACACTTTTTCTTTTTGCGTTAGAAAAGTTTTTTAAAATGCAATTTCCAGATCTTGGGCTTTATACATTGACGGAGACTGTTGGAAATTTGACGCCAATGAGTTTGGCCTGGGCCTTTTTTGGATATTCGTATGGGTATAATATTTTTATCGGCATAGCCGAAAGCGCTGCATTATTACTACTGTTCCGGAGAACCATGATCGTTGGCGCACTTCTTACCCTAGGCACGCTGCTCAATGTGATGATGGTAAATTTCAATTATGATGTTCACGCGAAGATGTATCCTACCGCTTTGTTTGTCATGACTTTTTTCCTCTTGCTTCCCTTTATAAACCGGTTATTTAAATTTTTCTTTACCCATCAGGCTACATCACTTCCACCCATACAAGCACCGGTGTTTAAAAAACGATGGATGCAAATTTCTAAATCAGTGGTTAAGTTTTTGTTTATTGGTTGCTCGCTAATTTTTTTGGTTAAGAACTATTTTGGGTATAAGCATCGAAATGACGAAAGGGAAATAAGCAGAGCTCAATCCGGAATATCTGGAGTGTTTGATATTGAAAGCTTTGTTGTAGATAAGGACACTTTATCAAGTGAAAACCCCTTACGGTGGAGCCAAATCATAATAGGAGGGAAAAGGGAGAGAATCCGCCTGCAGGGCGATAGCATTGTATATATGTTTGTATCACTCGAGAGTAAAGAGCTTTTGATGTATCCAAGCCAAAATAATCTATCGATCAACGAGCAATTGATATTCAGCGAGTATGGTTATGATGAAAGTACCTACATAAAAGTGGATTCAATATTAATCGCACGCCAAGTATTGAGCCCATTCCAATTCGAGGTGTCTGACTCTATTGTTTTAAAGCTTAGAGGCAAAATTAAAAACGATTCTGTTTTCATCACCGCTAAAAGACGACCGATTGAAATAAAGGACTTCAGACTGATAAAGAACGATTTTCATTGGGTAACGGAATAGCTTTACACAATGCAGACAGGTTCGATCGACAAATTGTTACGTGGGCAGTTTATTGAGAAAACGAGAACGTTTAAAGACAAGCTCGCAGGGAACTGACCGAGGCGACAACTTTTTCATCCCGCGGAGAGTTTGAAGCAAATACAAACTGGACTTTCTCTTACGTCACGGGTGGACGAAATGGCCAGCCGGCAACAAAATGTTTATGCAATGCGGGGGTTTGGTGTTAAATTAAAGTTTATGTTTCACGATGTAATTCGGTCACGGGGGACAGTTCGGAGCAGGTCGGGCTTAACATTCCGCTGCGCTTCATTTTTAAGCCCTCCAATCTCGCAACTAAACAAACCCAGGCGTAAGCTTCCCCATTTTATTCCAATTCAAAAGTAGACTTTCATTTTTATAAAAGACCTAAAAAGAAACTGAGGGCTTTTAAAAATACATTTATGAGACATTTACCGACAATTTTACTATTTTTCTTTTCCATGAAACGCATGCACAATCAAAGAATATGACAAATCAAAAAAGTTTAGAGATACCCAAAATCAGCTTTGGCAACAACGGAGAGTTGGTAATCACTGCATCACCAACTTCTTCAAAAAATGACTTTGATTTTTATCAGGGCAAATGGAAACTTCACAATAAAAAGTTAAAAACGCGTTTAAACAATTGTACAGAATGGACAGAGTTTGAATCGACTCAGGAAATGTATAAAGTTCTAAATGGCTTAGGAAATATTGACAACTTCCTTGCAACATTTGACGGAGTGCCATTTGAGGGTATGTCCGTTAGACTGTTTAATCCAAAGACAAAGTTATGGAGCATCTATTGGGCTGACTCTAATGAAGGTGTCTTACAACCCCCAGTTTTAGGTTCATTTGAAAATAATGTTGCTCATTTTTTTACAAAGGACACTTTTAACAACCGCAACATATTAGTTGTATTTCGTTGGGACGTTAGAGACAAAACAAAACCAATTTGGAGTCAGGCCTTTTCGGACGATAACGGTAAAACCTGGGAGTGGAATTGGTATATGTATTTTACCAAAATTCACTAAGGCTGACTGAAAGAAAAACGTTTGACGAGTGACTTACGAGTTGAATTACAAATGAAGGGACGGCAGTATGGCGTACAGTGAGAAATTGGCAGACCGGATTAGAGAAGCCCTGAATGAGGTGGAAAAGGTAAAATCGCGAAGTCATCAAAAAAGAGGAAGTAAATCAATTTCATAAAAAATTAAATCAAACAAACATGACAAATGCAATCAACTGGTTTGAAATCCCAGTAACAGATTTCGCAAGAGCTAAAAAGTTTTACGAAACAATTTTAGGTGAGCCCATTACTGAAATGCCACATCCTCAATTCAAGTATGGAATGTTATCAGCCGACATGGAGAAAGGAGTTGGAGGCGGATTGGTTCAGGGAGAGGGTTTCAAGCCTTCTGTTGACGGTTCTCTAATTTATCTCAATGGAGGTGATGACTTGAGTGTAGCACTTTCAAAAATCGAAAAAGCGGGAGGAAAAATCATTTTACCTAAAACATCAATCGGACCAAACGGATTTATGGCTCATTTCATTGACACGGAGGGAAACAAAATGGCTTTGCACTCAATGACATAAAATTCATTTTTTTAAAAAGTCTTGATCCAACCTGAATTGGGAAAATAATTACCTTAGACCACCATCGGTTAGTCCGGTACCACTCACCAACACCCCCTTTTGTATGAAAATCACCCCCCTTTTTATCGCAGGATTGCTGCTGTGCATGACTTGGCAATTGCAGGCCTGGTCGCAGGAGAAACCACTGATACAATACACGGTCTCGGTGCCACAACCCGCCACACACACATATCATGTAGAACTTCGCACACAAGGCTGGAGTGAGGATACCCTGGTTTTTAAAATGCCTAAATGGATGCCGGGCTATTATCAGATCATGGACTATGCGAAATCAGTTGAACATATTTCGATACGGGATGATAAGGGGAAAGATTTTCCTTTTCAAAAGATAAATGATAACACCTTGCGCATTTCAGGGATCAGAAACAAGTCTCTGGTCTTTCGGTATGATGTAATAACCACAAAACAATTTGTGGCCAATAGTTATGTCGATAGTGAACATGCCTATTTAGTTCCTGCAAGCACGTTCTTATATATCGATGGGTTTCTTCACCTGCCCATCGCTGTAGAGATTGTGCCTATACCATGGACTACAATTGCCACCGGATTGGAACCAACAGAAAAACCCAATCAGTTCACAGCTGAAAATTTTGATATCCTCTACGATTGCCCCATCCTGATCGGCAATCTTGAAACACTGCCTTCCTTTACCATAAATGGAATAGAACATCGGTTTATGGGCTATAAGCTTGGTACCTTTGATACGGTTGATTTTATTGAAAAGTTAAAACGGATTACTGAAGCAGCGGTGGCTATTATTGGCGATATCCCCTACACACACTATACCTACATCGCTATCGGGCCGGGCAGAGGAGGCATCGAACATCTCAACAATACCACCGTCAGTTTTGATGGAACAAGTCTCAACAACCCTGCGGCCATGAATCGCATGATGAATTTCCTTGCGCACGAGTATTTTCATCATTACAATGTAAAGCGCATCCGACCTTTTGAGCTCGGACCATTCGATTACGAAAAGGGAAGCAAAACAAACCTGCTGTGGGTAAGCGAAGGGTTATCGGTCTACTACGAGTATTTAATTGTAAAAAGAGCTGGACTCGCGGATGAACGCACATTACTGGGTAACCTGGAAGGGAATATTAATGCCTACGAGAATAGCCCGGGTCGATTCTATCAATCCTTAACGCAGGCAAGTTATACTACATGGAAAGACGGCCCCTTTGGAACACAAGGAGAGGAACCCGGTAAGTCTATTTCCTATTACGAAAAAGGCCCGATTGTAGGATTGTTTTTGGATTTTGCTATTCGCCACGCAACGCAAAATAACAAGTCATTAGACGATGTGATGCAATTACTGTATTGGAAATACTACAAAGCGAAAGGCCGGGGATTTACCGATGCTGAATTTGAACAAACATGCGAAGAAGTAGCAGGAGCTTCGTTAGCGCAGGTATTTGAATATGTATACACCACCCGGGAACTTGATTACGCCAAGTATTTAAGTTACGCAGGGCTGAAAATGGAAGAATCACCAAACGCGGATAACGATAAGCAAAAAAGAAAGTTCATAGTAAGGCGCATCGGAGATCCAGATGCGTTGCAGCTGTCGATATTAAAATCATGGCAAGGCGAAAAATGACAGGAGACCTTCCGCTGAATGCCATAGCCTCACACCACTTTACTTTCTGACCTTAATAACAACCTTTCCTTTTGCACGTCCTGCTTCTACATAGGACATCGCTTCGTTTGTTTGCTCAAATGCAAAAACCTTATCCACGACCGGTCTTATGACACCCGACTCTATCAGTTTTGCAATTTGACCCAATTGTTCTCCCTGTGCCCTCATAAACAGAAAAGAGAAGTTTACACCAAGTCGCTTTGCTCTTTTCCTGACACCTGCACTCAATATTCTCATGACAATCTTTAAGAACCAGTTGCCATTAATTTGAATTGCGAAATCCGGGTCAGGAGGACCAGAGATAGAAATAACTTTTCCATTGGGTTTTACTATTCGCAATGATTTTTCAAGTGTTTTTCCGTCCTGACTGTTAAGCACTAAATCGTAATCTTTGAGAATTGTTTCAAAATCTTGCGTTTTGTAATCAATCACAATATCGGCACCAAGATTTTTCACCAACTCAAAATTATCAGCACTTGTGGTTGTGGCAACCGTTGCACCCAAATGTTTAGCTAACTGAATGGCAATCGTTCCGACACCACCCGAACCTGCTTGAATAAAAACTTTTTGACCGTCTTGGAGTTTTGCCTTTTCAACGAAAGCCTGCCAAACCGTTAACGCGACTAACGGAATGGAAGCCGCCTGCTCCATCGAAATGTTTTTTGGTTTCAACGCAACATCGTTTTCATGGAGAGCAGTGTATTCCGCAAATGTGCCAATTTTAAAATCGGCAGGTCGGGCAAACACTTCATCACCAACGTTGAACCGATTAACTTTTGAACCCACTTTTCTAATAATTCCCGCGACATCATGCCCCAAAATCAAAGGGAATTTATACGGGAGTATCAGCTTAAATTCGCCAGTTTTTATTTTAGCATCTAACTGATTGACACTGGCAGCATGAATTTCTACCAAAACCTCATTTTCTTTTAAAATAGGTTCAGGCCAATCAACAAGTTGTAAGCTGTCTTCTTTACTGTATCTGCTTATTGTAAATGCTTTCATGTGTTAAACTTATTTATATATTTTTAATGACAGAATTTTCAAAGGTCTTAAATGAAAAATACTGAATGGCAGGGAACAATGTAGAACCCTTACCCACAGGATGATTAAATTTTGGGCTTTCATTTTCAACCACTAATCTAGTTGATCCACGCCCGAACGCATTGCAACGCGTGGGTAATTTGTAAACTTAAGTTATCTTCGTTTGAATTTTAGCAAACCCATGGAGCAACTTTTACGAATCCTATTGCCCGTCTATATACTCCTCTATTTTGGAATTGCATTCGTGCTAAAAAGTGTGATTGTTGCCAAACGCATTGGTAAGAACCCCTTCGTATTGCCGAAAGACGACAGCGCCTATGGCTTACTCGGTTTCTATTTTAAAATCATATTGATTTCCATGTTTCTGTATGTGATTGTCTTTGCACTATACCCTGCAGGATATCCGTATTCTTTACCCATCACACAGCTCGACACCTCACTCATCAAATATATTGGTCTTGCCACGCTGTTCATTTCGCTGGTCTGGACGGTGATCGCCCAGGGACATATGAAGAACTCCTGGAGAATTGGAATTGATACCGTTACCAAAACTGAATTGGTGACCACAGGGTTGTTTGGTATTTCCAGGAATCCAATTTTTTTTGGGATGATCCTCACTCTACTCGGGCTGTTCCTCGTCACGCCCAATGCCGTAACGGCCCTGTTTCTGATTGTGGGGTACATTTTAATCCAGGTACAAATACGACTGGAGGAAGAATTTCTAATAAAAGAACACGGTCAACCCTATCTTGACTATAAACAGAAAGTAAGACGAATCATTTAAAAGGTCGAGCACACCTGAACCATGGACGATATCCATTTTGACCACGATAAGATTCCAAAAATTGATACTGAGATATTAAAAGATCTTAGCAGGCTCAAACCGTGGCGTTCGTTCCTGGCCATACTGTTGGATTGGAGTATCATCATTCTGTGTATTATCCTATGCGAAAAAGTTAGCTATTGGCTTTACCCCCTGGCCTTCGTTATTGTGGGCTCCCGTTTTCATGGGCTGGAGGCCATGCTGCATGAGGCCACGCATTACCGGCTACATCCCAATAAAAAAATCAATGAATTTATCGGTGAGCTCATGGTATGGCCGTTAGGCCTTTCACTTTTTCTCTATCGCAAAATCAGGCACTTTGCACATCATAAAAATATTGGCACCGTGAAAGATTCTCATGTCTTTCAATCCTATCAAAAGGAATCAACCCGATATGATGTACCCAAACCCCTCCCGCAACTTCTTTCCAGTTGCCTATCGGTGGCGATCCGGTTTCCTGCTGAAGTATGGTTAGGTCAACTCTATACCACCGCCATACTACTCCCCCGGTTTTCAAAACTGCTGGGTATATTGTGGATCGGTTTTCAATTGAGTATGGTGGCGGTGGTGGTTGCCGGTACGCTCATCATTGGTCCGAAAGTAGCCTGGATCTATTTTCTATTCTTTGTGCTTCCGTTACTCTGGGTTGCCTTATTCTCCCGCTACTTCAGATTATTAACCGAGCATTTTGGTATTCCGGTTAATTCGCAACAGGCTGTCCAGGGCAGCGAAACCAGGACTGTTTTAGTCTCCTGGCCGCTACGCGTTATCTTTTGGCCACACAATTTAAACTACCATGTGGAGCATCACTGGTACCCATCCGTACCCTTTTATAACCTGCCCGCACTGCATACCTTACTGATGGAGACACCCCAGGCACGGCAACGCATGCACATTACTCAAGGGGTTAAAAATTTGGTGCATGAGCTTACCACACATTGAATCTATTTTTGTTCATAAGTCCTAAAATATTCGTAATATCATCACTAAAATAAACTCCTATGAAAAAGATTACCTCCTTCCTCCTGGCGGCCACTGCATTTGCATGGGTTGCCTGTAATTTTAGCGCAGGCACGAATAAAGATCTGAGTACGGGATTATCGTACACCTACAATGGATTTACCGTGTCGGAAGTAGTATTGGCCGGGCCGGACAACACGGCCATGAGCAACAACGAAGTTGAACTCAATACTACCGTTGCGATTGTGGTGCAGGGTCTTGCCAACTATGCCCTGAAAGACGATAAAGCTTTTCCCGGCATGATGCTCAGCGTCACCGACAAGCAAGGTGCTGCTGTAATTGATGAGGCCGATTTATTTGCGGGTGGTGAAGGATATTCCGCAACGGATGCCGCCATCTTGCGCGGAACCGTTACGGTAGGAGATCCGATGGTATCAGGCGAAACCTATCATGTGAAAATGCGCATCTGGGACAAGAACAAACCCGAGAATGAACTCACTGCAGAAGTGGACCTAGTGGTGAAGTAATCTGGGCAAACTGTAGCCTCTTTAGTGGGTAAAAGATGAACGACTTTCGATTCCGTTACGACTCCGGAGAAAGTGCCGAACTTTTATGTCAGGACAGATTATTAGCCATCAAAAGCAGACTTACCCCAATTACTTACCCTGAAAAATAAAACAGGCAGCTACACGTTGTAACTGCCTGATGGTGATGTGGACCCGGAGGGAGTCGAACCCCCAACCTTCTGATCCGTAGTCAGATGCTATATCCATTAAGCCACGGGTCCGGGTGTGATTTTTGGACTGCAAATGTAAATAATTAATTTGCTCATCCAAAAAAGGGCTTTTGCACCCCATACCAAAAAGGCTATTTTTGTGCCTTCGTTTTACTTAAAAAGAGTGTGATGATTAGAAAGGTCTTGTTTTTCGTTTTGTTTACTGCTCTCAGCTGTGCGGTTATGGCCCAAGGTGAAACCTCGCCTGCTCAGAAGAAAAAGGGTCGTCCTGACATTCCCGGTACCTTTGCCATCGACCTCGGGTTTAACCTGCCTACCGAGAAAGAAGACTTCAATACCAGCGTATTCGGATCGCGCAATATCGACTTCTACTACTTTTACGATATCCAGATTGGCGCCTCGCAGTTCAGTATCCACCCGGGTATCGGTGTGGGGTTAGAGCGTTACAAATTCAATAATGACCGTACCCTTGGTTATGTGGCCGGACCGAGCTCTCCGTTTGATACATTACGAATGGTGCCCTCCCCTTTTTCAAGCTTGAAGAAATCTCAGTTGATCACCAACTATATCGACATACCGTTTGAGGTTCGCTTCAGTGCCAATCCCAACGATCCCAACCGTAGCTTCAAGGTTTCGGCCGGATTCAAGTTTGGTGTACTGTACGACTCGTTTACAAAACAGAAATACAGAGAAGAGAGCGAAACCAAGAAATTAAAAGACAAGCAGAATTATAATCTGAATCCTATCCGTTATGGTGTGCTGCTCCGTATTGGGGTGGGTAATTTTTCAGCCTATGGATATTACGGTATATCGCCCTTGTTTAAAGACGGGAAAGGGCCCAACGATGGTGAAGGTATACCGGGAACGATCAATAACTGGACGGTAGGTCTAACCTTGGCAACATTTTAATTCAGTTGTCCGGGATATCTTTTTATTTTCCTAAAAATCCAGGCTTGCGTTTTTCCAAAAAGGCACTCACACCTTCTTTATAGTCGCGCGAACTGCCGGCAATCTCCTGACAGTAGGCTTCGTACTCCAACATTTGTTCGAGCGTGCTCGTGGCCGACTTGCTTAACATTTTTTTGATGAGTCCGATAGACCTGGTGGGAGCCGTAGCAAAATAATCCGTGTATGATTTTACGGCAGCATCCAATTGATCGGCCGGAACGCACTTGTTAACCAGACCGATAGCAGCGGCCTCACTGGCTTTTACACGCGATCCCATACTGCACATCTCAAAAGCTTTTGCCATACCCACAAGGCGTGGCAAGAAATAGGAAGAACCCGAATCGGGCACTAAGCCAATATTAATAAACACTTCAATCAGCGTAGCCTCTTCCGAGGCAACAATAATATCACAAGCCAACGCCAACGAACATCCTGCTCCCGCAGCCACACCATTCAGTCGACACACAATGGGTTTGGGTAGTGATCGCATGGTGCTAATGATGGGATTGTATCGCTTGTTCAGGGATTCCAAAAATGAGCGCTTCTGATCTCCGGAGGCAGCCTTCAAATCCTGACCGGAACAAAATGCTTTTCCTTCCCCGGTGATCACGATCACACGAACTTTCTCATCTTTCGCGGTGGCTTTCAGGGCATCTTGAAACTCAAAAGTGATTTCATCGTTCAACGCATTGTACACTTCAGGACGGTTAAGGGTAACAGTAGCTACACCATTGTCAACCTGGTATTTCAGATATTGATAGGTACTCATACAAAGTATTTTAAAACAATATAATCATTCCAAAAAAACCAACGGCAAAGCCGGTTACTGCACCGATCAATACTTCACGGGGGGTGTGTGAATTCAATTGAAGCCGTGCTGACATCACCAATCCTGCTATCACAATCAACACGAGGGTAGGAATAAAGAGTGCATTATTTTCTGCCACTTTATTTAAGGGAAGTAAAATCCCTAAAATCCCGGTCACACCCAGGGTGTGAATGCTTACTTTATAGAAAAGGGTAATGAGTGTAGCCACCACCACGAGCACATCGATAATAATTAACAGTTTGAACAGGTTATCATCTACACTGATTCTAGACTTAATGAAGAAAAGATAGGTGACGAATCCATAAATCAAAGCGATCAGAAAAAACGGTCGCACCCGCTGTGCCCGGTCTGGCATAGTAATCGATGAAATGGAGCCCACAATTCGAAAAAAAGAAATATTCAATGCCGGCAACACGAAGGTCATTAAGAAAATAAGAATGAGGAATGAATTCCTCGACTCAATATTAATAGGGTACAAGGCAGAAGGTAATACGAGCGACAGCAGCCCCAGCAGGTAGGTGGCCATCAGCAACGGATGAAAGACAACAGATATTACCCGGGCCAGTGCGTTCACTACTTTAACTCTTTACGTAATCGGGCCACGGGTAAGTTGAGCTGCTCGCGATACTTGGCTACCGTTCGCCTGGCAATGTTGTATCCTTTGTCGTTGAGAATTTTCTCCAGCTTATCGTCTGATAATGGCTTGTTCTTATCTTCGGCTTCAATAATGTCTTTGATAATCTGTTTCACTTCCCGGCTACTTACCTCCTCGCCTGAATCGGTCGCGATACCTTCGGAGAAAAAATATTTCAAAGGAAAAATTCCAAAATCCGTCTGCACCGCCTTACTGCTGGCCACCCGCGATACCGTAGAGATGTCCATGTTAATCATGCTGGCGATATCTTTCAAAATCATGGGCTTCAACTTCGTTTCATCACCTTCCAGAAAAAAATCGTACTGAAAATCAACAATGGCTTTCATGGTTCTCAGCAAGGTGTGCTGGCGTTGCTTGATGGCATCAATAAACCACTTGGCAGCATCGAGTTTTTGTTTCACAAAGGTGACCGCCTCTTTCAGCTTCTTATCCTTCTTATCCCCCTTATCGTACGCTTTGAACATTTCCGTATACGCCTTGCTGATGTGCAGCTCGGGAGCATTTTTCGAATTGAGGGCGAGCTCCAGTTTGCCATTGTTATTGGTCAGTACAAAATCCGGCATGATGTACTGATTCTTTACCATACCCGTTGAACTGCCACTGCCGGGTTTGGGGTTTAGTTTCACAATTAACTCCATGGCATCACGCACGAACTCTTCATCTTCCGTGCCGAGTTTCTTCTGAATTTTCTGGTAGTGCTTTTTGGTAAACTCCTCAAAACACTCTTCGATTATTTTCTTGGCCACGGCCACATCAATATCATGACCGTTGTCCATGCGTTCGAGTTGCAGCAACAAACACTCCTGTAAATTGCGTGCGGCAATACCGGCCGGATCAAAGGATTGAATTTTTTTCAGAATCGATTCAACTTCCTCTACGGTAGTATCGATGCCCTGCGAAAAAGCCATATCGTTAACGATGGCCTCCAGCTCTCTCCGGATATAGCCATCGGCTTCAATGCTGCCTACCAATTGTTTCCCGATGGCATATTGATGCTCATTCAATCCCAAATACCCCAACTGTGACATGAGTTGCTCATGCAAGCTGGTGGTCATCGGGATGGGCATGTCGTTCTCTTCCTCATCCCCGCTGTTATCGTTCTGCGTCTTGTAGCTGCTGTAGTCGTCATCGCCTAGGTATTCCTTCAGGTCTACCTCCTCCTCAGCCTTTGCTTCAATATCCTCACCTTGTTCCTCTTGCTGTTCTTCCTGCGTTTTATCTTCCGGCTGGTCATCCTCCCCTTCCTCCAAGGCGGGATTTATTTCAAGTTCCTCTTCAATACGGCTTTCCAACTCGGCAGTAGGCACCTGTAACAGTTTAATGAACTGAATTTGCTGTGGTGACAGCTTTTGTTGTAACGATTGGCTTAACCCAAGTTTCTGCATCGTGCGATTCCCTTCAAGTAAGGCGTAAAGTTATCAATTCGGCCTGTTCCGGAAAATACACGCATGCAATTGACACACCAAATCGTGAGGCCCTAAAAAGTTTTTTGATAAAACTTACAAAATGCCGTTTTTTGCACCCTCCGTGGATGTTCAAGATTCAAGGTTTAAAGTTCAATGTTAACTTTCCTTATCCATCTTGAACTTGAAACATTAAACATAGGCATGAAACGAATTAAAATAAAAGAACTGCTCACCACCTCACCGGCCGGCCAATCGGTTACCGTGCAAGGGTGGGTACGCACCTTCCGCAACAATCAATTTATTTCCATCAATGATGGATCCACGATACAAACCATCCAGGCGGTAGTGGACTTTGCGAATACCGAAGAGTCGCTATTGAAAAGAATCACTACGGGGGCGTGTGTTTCCATAACGGGAGATTTAGTGGCCTCTCCGGCTAAAGGTCAGCCCGTGGAGATCAAGGTAAAGCAGTTGGAAATTCTCGGGGATAGTGATCCGGAAAAATTTCCATTACAGCCTAAAAAGCATTCGCTGGAATTTCTACGGGAAATTGCACACCTGCGCCCCCGCACCAACACCTTTGGTGCAATAATGCGGGTACGGCATGCCATGGCCTACGCCATTCATAAATTTTTTAATGATCGGGGGTTTGTGTACGTGCATACACCCGTCATAACCGGGTCGGATGCAGAAGGGGCAGGTGCTATGTTTAAAGTCACGACACTTGATCTGAATAAGCCACCCCGTGATGAACAAGGGCATGTGGATCACAAAGAAGATTTCTTTGGGCGTGAAACCAACCTTACCGTTTCGGGGCAACTTGAAGGTGAAACCTATGCGTTAGCGCTGGGTGAAATTTATACGTTCGGCCCAACCTTTCGTGCCGAAAACTCTAACACCACCCGCCACCTGGCCGAATTCTGGATGATTGAGCCCGAGATGGCCTTCTATGATTTGAAAGATAACATGGAGTTGGCGGAAGCCTTCCTGAAATACCTCTGCCAGTATGCACTGGAAAACTGTGCTGATGATTTAGAGTTCTTACACAAACGAGCACAGGAGGAGGAAATGACCAAGCCTCAGGACCAGCGCAGTGAACTGGGATTGATTGATCGCTTAAAGTTTATTGTTGAGAACGACTTTCAGCGTCTTTCCTATACCGAAGCGATTGACATCCTTAAAAACTCGAACCCCAATAAGAAAAAGAAATTTCAGTTTATCATTGAACAATGGGGTACCGATTTACAATCGGAGCATGAGCGCTTTTTGGTAGAGAAGCATTTCAAGAAGCCGGTAATCCTGTATGATTACCCCAAGGATATCAAATCGTTTTACATGCGCCAGAACGAAGATGGTAAAACCGTGGGCGCTATGGACGTTTTATTTCCCGGTATTGGTGAAATCATTGGAGGTTCTCAGCGCGAAGAGCGGTTAGACCGTCTGGCCAAACGGGTAGAAGAATTGAAGTTGCCGGAAAAAGATTTGTGGTGGTACATTGAACTTCGAAAATTCGGTTCAGCACCGCACAGCGGATTCGGTCTTGGCTTTGAACGCCTGATACTATTTGTTACCGGGATGACAAATATCCGCGATGTAATTCCTTTCCCAAGATTTCCGAAAAGTGCTGAGTTTTAGTATAAGGTGTCCTACACCTTGAAGGTGTAGGACACCTTATAAAACAACTACATGTTGTTGGGTACTTATCTATCCTTCACTCTGAATACAAATTTCAATCCCGACCATACTTCGTCTACGGCACACACTTTTACATCCACCAATCCATTTTTTAGTCCGAATTCGCGAATCACATTTTCATCCAGATCGGTAGGTACTTTCGATGCTTTCTTTGGCCAGGAAATCCAAAGCATTCCCTCTTTCTTCAGATACTTTTTACATTTCAAAAATTCTTTAGCAAAGGTCTTCTGATCCTTCGTGAAGAGATGTATAAAATCAACTTTACCCGAAAGTCTATCTTTAACGGTGACCTCCTTTGGAAGTGGGTTTATCCAATCAAAATAGTGATCAGGAGGTTGGAAAAGAAATACGGTGTAGCCTTCCTTGATTCCGAGTTTCTTTTGTAATGGTGTTGCTGAATACCCTGCCATAGGTTCTGTAAAAAAGATGTCCTGACGTTACCGCCAGGACATGCTTCAGAGTTCTATTGAGAGAGTTATTTGTTACTCATTTTATCCATCTCCTTATCAAAAGTTTCCTTGAACTTCTCATAATCGTAGTCGATTTTCAGACGTTCGTCTTTTGATAAATTTTCGTTGTACTGTTGTACGATATCGCTGGCAGAAAGTTCGATCGCCACGTAGGTTCTGTATCCACCGGCATCGGTCTGAACCTGCTTTTCGCAGATCATCTTAATTCCTGACAAGGTTTGATCCACGATGGTACGGTTCAACTGCTCAAAGCGTTCCTCCAGATCTTCCTTATTATTAAACTCACGTGAATTCACATAGTTGTCGGTCACTGTTTTTACAGTAGACTGGATAGAAGAAGCCAGTTCAGCACGGGCATTGTCCATTGCTTTCTTCTTCGATACCACCAGGTCAGAACTTTCGCCAAGAGAATTTGCGCGGAAGTATGATTTGTTCGTAAAATAATCCGGACCTGAGCATGGAATATTTACCTCTTTCTCACCTTTTGGCAGTTTCTCTTTTCCTTTACAGCCGATCATCACTGCACCGGCCAGTGCAAACAGGAATAATGAGGAGTACGTCAACTTTTTCATATTTCAATCATTTGGTTAAGTAAGTTACACTATCACAATTTTAAGACCAACTTTTATGGGTCCAGAATGCATTATTGCAGCACATTATTCAATAATTCGCCCATTCTTTCCTTCTCCAGCACGTCCAGAGCCTTGTTATAGGCATCCTGACTTGATTTATCATAATCCAGGCCGTAGCCTTTCACGCGATCCAACGTGGTGGCGTAAATTTCTTTGCCTTCGCGAACAGCCGTTACTTTGATTACCCCCGTGAGGTAGGTAACATAAATGCTGCCGGAAATCGATCCCTTTTCAGAATCTGCCAACACATCAAACCATAAGTCAGCCTCCTCACGATTATTGGTAAACTCAAACCCGGAATTAGCCAACAGATTCTTTAACCGGTTGCTGATTTGAAAGTTATTTTTGTTCACACCCAAGCTCTTTTCATCTGCCGTCATGAACACAACGGGACGCTGTACTTTTAATACGATTTGTGTAGTGGGTACTTGAAGTCGTTTGGAAATTAAACTATAAACGGGTGATGTGCCTTGTCCGCTGATCGCATCAATATTTACTCTTACCCCTACCGTTTGCTCGAGTTCACGCGAAGTGATTTTATTGATCAGAATTTTCGCTGTTCCGTCTTCATTCGTTTTATAGTCGGGGAATACATCGCCTGCGCCCTTCGCAAAGGAAGAGGTTAGGGGAAGTAATACGGCAGGTTTATTGATATCCTTATAAAATGCTTTCGTGGTAACCGTCTGTGCATTCAGGTTTAACCTTCGGTTAATTAAAATTTCAGAAGGTTCAACCTTTAATTGAATTTTATCCAACAGCCCCTGAATGGAGGCAAAAATTTCATTGACCAGGAGAATATCTTTTCCATTGACCGTTACGGCAATAGCCTCCCCCAGGTATTTCTCCACACTTCTTAACGCCTGAAAATAAAAACCCAATGCCTGAATTCGTTCGCCTTCAGCATCCGACTTCTGGGCTTTTTCCAAATAATCGGTAGCTAAGATTACGGCATTGCGTCTTTGCTCTTCCTTGATCTGCTTATACCGTTGTATCGATAACCGATAATACACCCAGTAGTTGTTGTCATCCTCCCACGCACCGGCTTGCTCAAACTCTTCAATTTCGTCTGCAGCGGTAGTTTTAATAATCTGTTCGTACTGCTCGCGAAACTCGTTGTTGTCTTCAAAAGTACTTAGTACTGAGGAACTGGAAACATTTACTTTAATTTCAGAAACGAGGTCTTCTAAGGCGGTTTTTTTTGCCTCCTGAACGTAATTATTGGTCCCCGTTTTGGTGCTATGCCCGATGCCGGTGTAATAGCCTGGTTGTGAGGGTTTAGCCGATAGCCAGGCAGGTTTGCTTTCTACAGGCTGCTGCACTTTGGGGCTGCAGGCAACTAAAACAGTTAATAAGAGGGTAAAAATCCGGGTCACAAACTATCTTTTAAAACACTGCGTTATCCAAATACCACATCCGTGCCAATTTTCGCATGTATGGCAAATCTAAGGTAAAAGCGGTATAGATGTGAATCGGTTTTTTTAAATTTAAATCAAATTACGGGGTATTATGAAGAAAGTTATTGCAGGGTTGATGTTCCTCTTGGCGGCAGGGTGCCAGGAAAACGAAACAATAGTAAATGATTTAACGGGTAACGAAGTAGTGTATGCACTTCAGTCGGGCTCGGTATATCCGATCAGCGGTACGGTTACCATAAAGGAAAAGAAAGATGGCTCTGCTCTGGTGATTGTTGAACTCAACGGAACGGAGGGCAACATTCAACATCCCGTTCATTTACATATGGGTGATATCTCCGCTCCGGGCGCAGACGTTGTAGCCCTGCTTACCCCGGTTACGGGTTCAACCGGAAAGAGTGAAACCATCCTCACCCGAATGGCAGACGAAACCACGATCACCTATGCACAACTCGTAAAACTGGATGCATGCATTAAAATCCACCTGGCGGATGCCGGACCGGATCGTGATATTATTTTAGCGGGTGGAAATATTGGAAGTGCCTCCAACGCCAGACTGGATGGACGTGTTGGATTTGGAATTTGTAAGAGTGAGTAACAATCTCATTTAGAAATAAAAAATAAAACCCCGTTTAGTCGGGGTTTTTTATTGATTTCATTTTACCGATTAATCTCCTCCACCCGAGGCTTGAATCTCGTAGGAAGTTACCATGGCGGTAAAGTACTCACGATTCATCCGTGCAATATTGGTAACACTTATACCTTTCGGGCATTCTGCCTCACAGGCTTTGGTATTCGTACAGGCTCCAAAACCTTCGGCATCCATTTGGGCTACCATTTTCTCTGCACGTTCCTTCCGTTCTGGCTTACCTTGTGGTAATAGAGCGAATTGGGAAACCTTTGCACTCACAAATAACATGGCAGAAGCATTTTTACACGCAGCTACACACGCACCGCAGCCAATGCATTGGGCTGCATCCATCGCCTCATCGGCAACCTTCTTGGGGATCGGAATTTCATTGGCATCCGGAACACCACCTGTATTTACAGATATGTATCCGCCAGCCTGTTGTATTCGCTCAAAGGAAGTGCGGTCAACCACCAAATCTTTAATCACCGGAAAAGCCTTGGCTCTCCAGGGCTCAATGGTGATCGTCTCACCATCTTTGAAGGTGCGCATGTGCAACTGACACGCGGTGGTCTGCAATGGGCCATGCGGCCGACCATTGATGTACAAACTGCACATTCCACAAATTCCTTCACGGCAATCGTGATCGAAGTGAATTGGCTCTTCGTTCTTCTTTATTAATTCGGTATTGAGCACATCGAGCATTTCCAGAAAAGACATGTCGGGCGATACATGGGTGTGATCATAGGTTTTAAACCCGCCTTTATCTTCCTTACTCTTCTGTCTCCAGATCTTTAGTTTGACCTTCATATTACTTATAGCTTCGTTGAGTCAGTTTAACATTTTCAAATTTCAATTCCTCTTTATTGAGAACCTCAGGTTGGCCGTCTCCTTTATACTCCCAGGCGGATACGTAGGCAAACTCATCGTCCTTACGCAACGCCTCGCCTTCCGGAGTTTGCGACTCTTCACGAAAGTGTCCACCGCAGGACTCCGCGCGGTTAAGAGCATCATCCACCATAAGTTCGCCCAACTCCATGAAGTCGGCCACGCGGCCTGCTTTCTCCAATTCCTGGTTCAGCTCATTGGAAGAACCCAATACATTCACGTTGGTCCAAAACTCTGCACGTAAGTCCTGAATAATTTTCTTGGCTTTTTTCAGGCCAGCTTCGTTGCGCGACATGCCGCAATACTCCCACATGGTAAGGCCCAGTTGCCGATGAAATTCATCCACCGACTTCTTTCCTTTTATACTGATGAGTTTATTGACCCGCTCATTAACGGCATCCATAGCTTCTTTGAATGCAGGATGATCGGTTCCTACTTTGTCATTCCATCCGATGGTAGCAAGGTAATCGCCAACGGTATACGGGATTACAAAATAACCATCCGCCAACCCTTGCATTAAGGCAGAGGCTCCCAGGCGGTTGGCACCGTGGTCGGAGAAATTACATTCGCCCAGGGCATATAACCCCGGAACGGTAGTCATCAAATTGTAATCTACCCAAAGGCCTCCCATGGTATAATGCACGGCAGGGTAGATCATCATCGGACCTTTATATGGATTTTCACCTGTGATTTGCTGATACATGTCGAACAGGTTGCCATACTTGGCGCGGATCACTGCTTCACCATCGCGTTTAATGGCATCCGTAAAGTCAAGAAATACCGCCAGGCCAGAACCTACTCCTCTACCTTCATCGCATACCTGCTTGGCATTGCGGGAGGCCACGTCTCGAGGAACCAGGTTACCAAAGGAAGGATATTTTCTTTCCAGGAAATAGTCACGTTCTTCTTCCGGAAGCTTCATGGCGTCAACGGATTTTAATCCAGGCATGGCTTTCTTCGGAACCCAAACTCGTCCATCGTTTCGGAGTGACTCCGACATCAGCGTAAGTTTGGATTGGTGATCTCCGGAAACCGGAATACAGGTTGGGTGAATCTGCGTAAAGCAAGGATTACCGAAAAAGGCTCCCTTCTTATGTGCACGCCAGATCGCTGTTGCATTGCAACCTTTGGCACTGGTGGATAAGTAAAACACATTGCTATACCCACCGGTACACAACAACACGATGTGAGCGCTGTGCGCTTCAACTTTTCCCGTAACCAGATCACGTGTAATAATTCCTCTGGCCTTTCCATCCACGACCACCAGGTCAAGCATTTCCGTACGAGTATACATCTTCACCTTTCCATTGGCAATCTGGCGGTTCAGTGCAGAGTATGCTCCTAACAATAATTGTTGTCCGGTTTGACCGCGCGCATAAAACGTTCGGGATACCTGTGCACCACCAAAGGAGCGGTTGGCTAGTAACCCACCATACTCCCGTGCAAACGGAACCCCTTGCGCCACACATTGATCAATAATGTCTACACTGACTTCAGCGAGGCGGTGTACGTTACCTTCGCGGGCGCGGTAGTCACCACCTTTTATGGTGTCATAAAAAAGACGGTACACACTGTCACCGTCATTCTGATAATTCTTCGCTGCATTAATACCTCCTTGTGCGGCAATACTGTGCGCCCTGCGGGGGCTATCCTGAAAACAAAATGCTTTTACATTGTATCCAAGTTCGCCTAATGAGGCAGCTGCCGATGCTCCGGCTAATCCGGTGCCTACTACAATAATGTCGTACTTTCTTTTATTGGCAGGATTAACCAGCTTCAAATTGAATTTATGCTTGCTCCACTTTTCGGCTAATGAACCTTCGGGTATTTTTGAATCAAGTAATGCCATATTTATTATTTGAGAATTATATCAATAGAATAATTAGTTCACCCAACCGAAATAAATTGCTATCGGCATGGAGGCAAAAATAATCGGAACGATAATCGCGAATGCCGCTCCGACAAAACTGATTACACCATTATATTTAAGGTGATTCAATCCTAATGTTTGAAATGCACTGCTAAAGCCGTGCAATAAATGCCAGAACAAGGAGAAACATCCCAAGACATAAACAATCACGACCCAAGGTTCCTGAAACAAAACCAGCATCTTCGCATACAAATCAATTTCACCCTCTTCCCAGTTTGTTAAGCCCTGGCTTACTCGGTTTGGAATCCAGAAATGATACGTATGAAGAATCAGGAAGAGTAGGATTAGTGTTCCTAATAAACCCATGTTGAGACTATACCATGTAGTGTTTTGAGGCTTAACCGTTTTTGCATAACGAACAGGCCGTGCGTTGCGGTTTTGTGCGATTAGCATAAATCCGTCTACAATATGAAACAGGAAACCAAGTACCAGACCAATCTCCAGGGTCCGGATGATTGGATTTGTTCCCATAAAATGCCCCCAATGACTGAAGGTTGCTCCCCCATCATTGTAAAAAATCATGGCATTGATTGAACAGTGAATGATCAAGAAAGTGATGAGGAAAAGACCCGTCAGGGCCATAATGAGTTTTCTGCCAAGCGTACTCGACAAAAATTTTGTAAACCAATTCATAGTAGCTTCAGGAAGTTATGCAGTTGCATAAAAATACCTCCCGAAGCCTTACTAAACAATGCAGGCCGTAAATTTTAAAAATGTTCTAAATAAGGATAACGGTGCAGTGTACGTGAACTTGAATCAGAACAATTCAAACAACAGAACGATAAGGGTAATGGCCGCCAACATCACCAACAAGAACCACTCGCGCTTCAAAATATCAATCAAACGTTTCATACACCTTAAAAGCAATAAAATATTTATGCTTTGGTATGGAATAGCCAAAACTGATCCTAAAAACATCATAATTGATTATCAGTGACTTATGAAAAATAGCGACCTTTTGGTCATAGCTTTTTTCCGAATACTGAACTGTCATCCCATTATGGGAATAGAATAAGAGTGGCAAACACTGTAATTTTACCCTCTTTCAACCACTACTTTTAGGTACTGATGTATTTGATTTTTGATACGGAAACCACGGGTATTCCGAGGAATAAGACTGCCCCATTATCGGATCTGGAGAACTGGCCCCGACTGGTTCAAATTGCCTGGCAACTGCACGACTCCCGTGGAAAATTATTATCACAACATAGCTACCTCATCAAACCTGAAGGTTTTGATATCCCCTACAAAGCCGAACAAATACACGGTATATCCACCAAGCGCGCCCTGGCCGAAGGCCATGCGTTGAAAAAAGTCCTTACTACGTTCGCAGAAGATCTCGGCAAGACCGCTCAAATGGTCGGGCACAATATTGAATTTGACATTAACATTATCGGTGCCGAATTTCTTCGCAAAGAATTATCCACCGATACCTTCTTAACCCTTGCCAAGCTTGATACCGGAATAGCCTCGACTGAATTCTGTCAACTCAGTGGTGGTATCGGTGGCAAACTGAAAATGCCCCGGTTGGTTGAATTACACGAAAAGCTATTTGGAAAAGATTTCGGAGATGCACACGATGCTGCCTATGATGTAGCTGCCACAGCGCGATGCTTTTTTGGATTAGTGAAGAAAAAAGTAGTCTCTCCCTTTGATTCTACCCCCGTTTCCGAAATTGACTATGAGGAGCCCAATCTCGATGCGGCTAACTTTTCCAAAAAAGAAAAGAAAAAAGATGCCGGCTATTCGTTAGAGGAACAATCCGGAAAATCCATTGCCGGGGTGTATTGTCACCTCCATGTGCACTCACAGTATTCTGTGCTGCAAGCTACCCCAGAAATAAAGGCACTGGTAAGTAAAGCAAAAGAAGCTTCCATGCCGGCCGTTGCTATTACCGACTTCGGAAATATGTATGGAGCTTTCAAATTTGTTCAGGAAGCACTGGTCCATGAAATTAAACCAATCGTGGGGTGTGAATTCTACATTGCCGAGGAACGAAAAAAATTAAAGTTTACCAAAGACAATCCAGACAAACGATATAACCAGGTATTGCTGGCTAAAAACAAAAATGGTTATCAAAACCTTACGAAGCTTAGCTCCATAGGGTTTACCGAAGGCTTGTATGGAATTCATCCGCGTATTGACAAGCAACTGGTTGAAGCCTATAAACAAGATCTCATTGCTACAACAGGGACATTAACCAGCGAAATTCCATATTTAATTCTTCATGTAGGCGAACGTCAGGCTGAAGAAGCTTTTGCATGGTGGCATAAACAATTTGGTGAAGATTTTTATGTGGAGCTTAACCGCCATGGATTACCGGAAGAAGATCACGTGAATGAGGTGATGCTTCGCTTTGCGAAAAAGTACAACGTAAAATACTTTGCCGCCAATGAAGTATACTACCTCGACAAAGAAGAAGCTAATGCACATGATGTATTGTTATGTATAAAAGAGGGTGAATTCAAATCGACCCCCATTGGAGAAGGGCGTGGTAAGCGGTATGGATTGGCCAACACGGAATATTATTTCAAATCGCAGGACGAAATGAAATCCATTTTCCGCGACCTGCCGGAAGCCATTGAAACCATAGCAGAAATTGTAGGTAAGATTGAAAGTTACAGTCTGGAACGGAATGTTTTGCTGCCCAAATTCGAAATCCCAAATGGATTTAAATCGGAGGATGATTATCTGCGGCACCTGACGTATGAAGGTGCGATGAAAAAGTATGGAGTAATCAATGATGCCCTCAGAGAGCGCATCGACTTTGAATTAGAAACCATTAAAAAAACCGGCTATCCCGGATACTTCCTCATCGTCCAGGATTTTACTTCGAAGGCGCGTGAAATGGGTGTATCAGTTGGCCCGGGCCGTGGTTCTGCAGCAGGCTCCGCAGTGGCATATTGTATTGGTATTACCAATGTGGATCCGATACGATATGATTTACTGTTTGAGCGTTTCCTTAATCCTGACCGCGTATCCTTACCCGATATTGATATTGACTTTGATGATGAAGGTCGGGACAAGGTGTTGCAGTATGTAATTGAAAAGTATGGTAAAAATCAAGTAGCCCAGATTATAACGTACGGTACTATGGCGGCAAAATCTTCCATTCGCGATTGTGCTCGTGTTATGGAACTGCCCCTTTCGGATGCAAACTTCCTGGCTAAAATGGTTCCGGAAAGACCAGGTACAACCCTAAATTCCGCTTTCCTGGAAATAAAAGAGTTGAATGATATTAAGAAGGGAACCGACCTAAAAGCAGATGTCATCAAACAGGCTATGGTACTCGAAGGTTCTGTGCGAAACACCGGCACTCATGCTTGTGGAGTAATCATCACACCTGATGAACTTACCAAGTTTGTTCCGGTCTCAACGGCCAGAGATTCCGACATGCTGGTTACTCAATTTGATAACAGTGTAGTAGAAAGTGCAGGCTTACTGAAAATGGATTTTCTAGGACTCACCACCCTTACTATTATTAAGACTGCGCTTAAAAATATAAAGAAGAGTAAAGGCATCGATATTGATATCGACACTGTGCCATTGGATGATGTGAAGACCTATCAACTCTTTCAGCGAGGCGAAACCTCCGGAACGTTTCAGTTTGAAAGTGTAGGGATGCAGAAATACCTGCGTCAACTTAAGCCCGATAAGTTCGAAGACTTGATTGCCATGAACGCGTTATATCGGCCGGGTCCGATGGAATACATTCCGGAATTTATCAACCGTAAGCATGGTCGGGCGCTTATCAAATACGATTTACCGGAGGTTGAAGAATTCCTGACAGAGACCTATGGTATCACCGTATACCAGGAGCAGGTGATGTTACTTTCCCAAAAACTGGCGGGCTTTAGCAAAGGCGATGCGGACGTATTACGTAAAGCCATGGGTAAGAAGCAGAAATCAGTGCTGGACAAGATGAAAGACAAGTTCATCGAAGGCTGCAGGAAAAACGGGCATGCAAAAGAAATCTGTGAAAAAATCTGGACAGACTGGGAGGCCTTCGCACAATATGCATTCAATAAATCTCACTCTACATGCTACTCGTTAGTAGCCTATCATACCGCTTACCTGAAAGCTAATTTCCCGGCTGAGTATATGGCCGCGGTGCTTACGCATTCTCAAAGCAATCTCGAGAATGTTACGTTCTTCATTGAAGAATGCCGAAGCCAGGGTATTAAGGTGCTTGGTCCACACGTCAATGAATCAGGAGTGTATTTTGAAGTAAATAAAGAAGGTGAGATTCGATTTGGGTTAGGCGCTATTAAAGGTGCAGGCGATGCCGCAGTGGAAGCCATCATCCAGGAACGTGAAGCCAATGGACCGTTTGAAGATCTTTTTGAATTTGCCAAGCGTGTAAGTGCGCGTTCCGTCAACAAAAAGACATTTGAATGTCTGGCGCTATCCGGAGCATTTGATTGCTTTACAGGAATTCACCGCAGACAATATGTGTTTGCGAAAGATGGCGACTCGAGCTTGATTGAGAAAGCGATAAAATACGCAACACGAACACAACAGGATGCTCAAAGTGCCCAGGCCAGTTTATTCGGAGGCACATCGGGTACAGCCATGCCCAAACCAAAAATTGAAAACGTTGAACCGTACAGTGAGCTTGAAAAACTCGGGCTCGAGAAAGAAGTCATTGGCATTTATATTTCAGGGCATCCACTCAACAATTTTCAATTTGAGTTGGAAACATTTTGTAACGCCTCGTGTGCTATACTCAATGACTTAAACCTGCTGGAGGGAAAAGATATTCGTGTGGGTGGCATTGTTTCCTCCGTGGAGCATAGAACTACCAAGAACGGTAAGCCTTTTGGAAAGTTTGTGCTGGAGGATTTTAGCGGTAACAGCGGGAAGGATGCTTTCACTCTTTTCGGTGAAAGCTATTTGAAATTCAGGAACTTCATGAATGAGGGGTGGTTTCTTTTTGTTGAAGGCAATGTACTGAGAAGTACCTGGGGTGCACAAAACCTGGAATTTAAAGTCAGGAATATTGATTTGTTAAATGACATTGCGCAAAAGCGGTTAATGGGCGTGGCCATGAGAATCCCTGTTCAGTCTATATCCACTCAACTCATCGATGGAGTAGAAGCGATTTGTAAAAAGTATCCGGGCGACGCTGCCTTGCAAGTCTATATCAAGGATGAGTTTGAACCGGTCCAGGTGGAATCGCTATCCCGGAACTATAGAATAAAACCCGTAAACGACTGCTTTCAAGAGCTGAAAAAGTTGGCCGAAATCGGGGTAATTACCGAGTCCTCCACGGTACGCTGGTTAGGAGAAGAACAACCCAAACAACCGGAGGTTAAAGAACAGGGAATTGGAACAATTTCTCCTAACTTTGTGTTGGAAGAAACAGAATCATAAAACTCTATAGTAATGGGAAAAACAATTGAATTAAACGATTCCAACTTTGATCAGTTTATTAACACGGATAAACCTGTTTTAGTGGATTTTTGGGCTGAATGGTGTGGCCCTTGCAAAATGATCGGACCTGTAGTAGAAGAACTGGCCGGTGATTATGAAGGCAAGGCGGTAGTCGGTAAGCTTAATGTTGACGAAAATCCTCAAACGGCTGCCAAATTTGGAATTCGTTCTATCCCCACACTTCTTGTATTTAAAGGAGGCCAGATTGTGGATAAGCAAATAGGCGCTGTACCCAAATCCGTACTGAATCAGAAATTAGCGGCTCAGGTTTAATTAGTCATTTGCCAATATGAAATTAGCCAATGCACATGCTTTGGCTTTTTTATTTTCATTGGCTAATCGGCTAATTGGTTCATTTACTAATTGACTTCAGTCTCTCCACCATTTCCAGCACTGCTGGGCACACCATTGTATTTTTATAGGTGAGATCCATAATCTGAACCATCTTCTTTCGATTGGTGTGCGGGTACTCCCGGCAAGCCTTGGGACGATCATTATAGACTTTGCAGTAATTATCGTGATCCAAAAAAGGGCAAGGCGAAGATTTAAGTACATAATCCTTATCCTCATCAATCCGTAAGTATTTCTCGATGAACTCGCCTGGTTTCATGCGCAGAGCTTTGGCTACACGCTCAATATCCGTTTGGTAGAAAATAGGGCTTGTGGTTTTGCAACAGTTGGCACAGGTCAAACAGTCAATTTCCTCAAACACCTCTTCATGCAGCGTATGGAAAAGATCATCAACCTTCCGTGGGTCTTTCTTTTTCAGACCAGTCAGAAGCTTTTTATTCTCAGCTGATTTATTCTTAGACGCTTCCCGGAATCGTTCTAAATCCATCCTTCAAAGGTAGATGAATCGCTGAAGTTTTCAGAAATTGTTAATATCTTCCGCCCTTAATATAACCTTAACCCCAACCTTATGGATGCTCAAAAAGTAGACATGTTTTTAATGACCAATGCCAAGTTTTTCGAAGGCTATCAGTTAAACGGCATCAAAGAAAAGCTTCTTACCCTGGATGATTCGAAGTGGATCATGGTGCAAGCTTTAAACCTCAAAGATCCTACTACGATATTGATTATCTCTATCCTGGCCGGAAACCTGGGCATCGATCGTTTTATGATTGGCGATACAGGGTTGGGAATTGCAAAATTATTGACCTGCGGTGGCTTGGGTATTTGGGCTATCGTAGACTGGTTCCTTATCATGGGAAGAACCCGTGAAGTGAATGCCGAAAAATTGATGAGAATGTTCTAATCAACTTATGAACCCCAATAGGAAGATTTATTGGATACTTTCTCTCTTGGCATTTGGTTCGTATGTGTGGATAGGGTATCACCTTCGCACACACAGCCAGGATGCCGGCACGTTGTGTCTTTTCAAATCAGCAACTGGCATCCCCTGCCCTTCTTGTGGCATTACACGTTCTGTATTGTTGCTCGCGCAGGGAGATGTGATGCTGGCATTGTGGATTAATCCGCTGGGAATCATTGCCGGACTTTTACTGATCATCATACCGCTTTGGATAATTGTGGACCTGATACGCAACCGTTTGAGTTTACTAGCCGTGTATACGCGCAGTGAAGAAATTATTCGTTCTCAAAAAATGATTTACATTCCATTGATTGCCCTGGTGGCCCTCAACTGGATTTGGAATATTACTAAAGGATTATAGATGGCAACAGAATTTACCTTCTCGCCAGATGATTACGAGAGTGAAAAGGCATCCAACAGCTATTTGATGTCAGTGGTAGCAGTAATTGTAGGATTGCCAATGCCCATCCTCAACTTGATTGCTACAGCCATATTTTATTTTAGCAATCGCAAGAGTACATTTTATGTGCGTTGGCATTGTACACAAGCCTTACTCTCACAAATTCTGATCGTGTGCATGAATAGCATGGGCGTATACTGGACGCTTAGTATCCTTTTTAGGGATAAGATTGTAGACAATACTTATATCGCCTACATTATTACTATTCTCTTCTTTAATCTTATTGAGTTTATCATGACCATTTACGCAGCCTCTCAAACCCGAAAGGGAAAACATTTTGAGTGGTGGTTTTTCGGTCCGTTAACCAATGTAATCTGCAGATCCTGATGCAAAAGTTACTCTTCCAGTTTTTCGTGATGGCGGCTATATTCTTTGGCCTTTGGTTTGGTCTGAGTCAGATCAATTATGTGGATCGTGTCGATGTGGAGAAATTCTCGAAAGAAAATGAGAAACGCCTGGGTGACATGATTCTAAAAACCATCAAGGCTACCGGACAAGAAGTAGATTCTGCCAAGGTGCGAGCCTACATTGATTCTATTGGTCGAAGGTTATGTGATGACAACGGGATTGAATTCAGTAAGATCAAAATTCATGTAATTAAAAGTCATGAGGTGAATGCGTTTGCCTTACCCGACAATAACATGGTGATTTACACAGGCCTGATTGACTATGCCAAGAATGCCGAAGAAGTAGCTGGCGTGATGGCTCATGAAATCGGGCACATGGAAAAGAATCACGTGATGAAGAAACTAGGAAAGGAAATCGGCATTGCCATGCTCTGGACGATTGCGGGGGGCGATGCCGGGTTTGAAATCATGAAAGAAACGGCCAGAGTACTCTCTTCTTCTGCGTTTGATCGCAGTCAGGAAAGCGAAGCTGATCTTTTTGCGGTGGAGATGATGGCCAAGGCCAACATTGATCCGGAAAACCTCGGGAGTTTTCTATTCCGCCTGGATCAGAGTCATGATCTTCCTGATGAGTTAGTGTGGATCAGCACGCATCCCGATAGCAAAGAGCGCGCAGCAGAAATTATCGCCAAGAAAAAAGAGTACACCTTTCTAGCGAAACCCATTCTCAGCACCTCCTGGGATAATGTGAAGAAAGTTTTTGTTGAGGCTGCCGATCAGGACTAACTGATCCTAAGAGAGCCCGTACACGTTATCCGGTTTATTTGCGTATCTTTGTGCATCACTCCTCCAAATTCCCGTAGAAACAGCGCTTTCTGCGCTACGTTGAGCCAAGAGGCGTTCATTTTTAAACGTGACACGGCATTCCGTGTAGTACAACAAAATTATGTCATTCGAAAAATTAAATCTCATTGAGCCTATTTATAGAGCTCTGAAAACAGAAGGCTATACCAAGCCTACTCCCATTCAAGAACAAGCTATTCCCATTTTATTAGAACGAGGCGATCTGCTGGGCTGTGCCCAAACCGGTACCGGAAAAACAGCAGCCTTCGCTATTCCAATATTACAGTTGCTTCACAACGATGAACTCTATGTGAAGGGTCCGCAAGGCATCAAAGCATTGATCCTTACTCCCACGCGCGAGTTAGCGATACAAATTGGTGAAAGTTTTGCCGCCTACGGCAGACACCTACGGATTAAACACACCGTCATTTTTGGTGGAGTTTCACAACAGTCACAAACCAATGCCTTACGTTCCGGTGTCGATATTCTCATTGCCACACCCGGTCGTTTGCTTGACCTGATGAACCAGCGTTACGTAAAGCTGGATCATATTAAAATGCTGGTGCTGGATGAAGCAGACCGTATGCTCGACATGGGCTTTATTCACGATGTGAAAAAGATCATTGCCAAAGTTCCTGCAAAACGTCAGACGATTTTCTTCTCGGCTACCATGCCACAGGAAATTTCAATGCTGGCGAACACTATTCTTACGAATCCGAAACGTGTGGAAGTAACTCCGGTGGCTTCAACAGCCAATACCATCCAGCAAGCGATCTATTTTGTAGAGAAAGGAAACAAACGAAAGTTGTTACATCATCTTTTACAAGATCGCTCCATTAACACCGCATTGGTATTTACACGTACCAAGCATGGTGCTGATCGCGTGGCGAAAGATCTTAATCAGGCGGGTATTAAAGCAGAAGCTATACATGGCAATAAATCACAAGCTGCGCGTCAGCGTGCGTTGAGCAATTTCAAAGCACAAACTACCCGCGTACTGGTGGCCACGGATATTGCAGCTCGTGGTATTGATATTGATGAACTTTCACACGTGATGAATTTTGAATTACCGAACGTGCCCGAAACTTATGTACACCGCATTGGTCGTACCGGTCGTGCAGGTGCCAGCGGGATTTCTATTTCGTTTTGCGATGAGGAAGAAAAGGATTATTTAAAGGATATTCAGAAACTTATCGGTAAAACAATTCCGGTGGTGACGGATCATCCTTATCCGATGACGGCAGGAATGAGAAACCCAAGGGTATCACCTCCGTTGCGTCAACCTTCACCGCACAGAAGAAGCAATACTACCTCTCAGCGAAACCATACTTCTACTCCACAACGAGGCAACTCCTCATCACAACCAAGGAGCTCTTCTCCTTCACGAAACAACGGACGGCCCAACAGAACGGGTGGACGTTCCAGTGGTGGAAGCAGCAATGGAAATAAGTGGGGCAGCGAAAACAGGGATAGAAATTATTAAGCTTCGAGTCTCAAGCCATGGTTTGTGTCGACACGAACCATTACGGGCTAAACTAAATTCAATGGTCTGTGGAATCACAGACCATTTTTATTTTTTTTAACGTTAAAAGGAATACCAACACAAATCTGTAGACCTCGATTTTTAGTATCTGAAATTTTACCATCCGGTAAAGTTTCATCATAACGTAATGTATAAAATCTAATAAACCCTAGCCCATAGCGTATATCAAGAACCACCTTATTAAAAAATTCAATTTGCCCGCCAAACTGCAAGCTAAAATCAATTCGATTTTCAATTACCTCATAACCATTACCAGCCTCATCTCCGGGATTTGGCCAATCTTCAAATCTAACCTTTACAGTTTCCTCACTTTCATCGAGATCAGGCGGAAATCTGTATGAGTTAACAGAATAAGTCTGGAGGTTTCCTCCTAATGCCAATCCTATGGATGGGCCAACTAAAAAGGAATACGTAGCAGCCTTGGTGTTGAATTTATACTTCAATACAATGGGGATTTCCAAGTAATTAAGTTCCAATGTCTTTCTGTAGAAACCATAGGCAAGATCATTTAAATATTCAAACTCGTGCTTATACCCTTTTTGAATAAAACTAAAGTCAGATTGAATGAGAAAGCGCTTTGATATGGTATACTCATAACCAACGCTTACAACAGTACCATACTTTACCAATGTATGTTGAAAATCTACATTTACGGTTGACAAATTGAGACCGCCTTTTACAATAACCCGTTGAGCATCTACCTCAGCGTAAAAGAACATCAGTACCAGAATAGCTAAAACCCAACGCATGCTCAAAATTAATGATTTACGTTAACTTAGCGGTGCATATGAACCGAATCAACTATTTTATACTTGGATCATTCCTTGTACTTTCCACGTGTAATGAAAAGAATATTGACATCATCCCCTATGATAGTAACCATTTTCAAGAGGCTTGTGATATTACCGCAGAGATCAATGATGGGTTTGAGATATTGAACTATCAGGGAACAAAACAGGCTACGTCCGATAAAAAAGCTGGTACTTGCTGGAACATCGATAAACCCAATCACAACGTTTGGTTTAAATTTTTAGCAACCAGTACGAAATCCATTTCAATTATTGTCTCACTTGATATCAGTCGTTCTGATAGTCAGAAAAGAACCCTACTTGCGTTGTGGGAAAAGGATGGGGTAACTGAATTGACATGCTCGAAATATATAAATGATGACGATGATGTTATTCTTTCTTATACATCCTTAACGGAGGGTGAATGGTATTACTTTTCTGTTGATGTTCAGGATTCAGATAGTAAGGGTACGTTTTTCTTAGAAATCTATGATTACCTCTGAATGTTGATTGTACCATTTACACCTATGTAATCATCGGTAACAAATATTCTGATACGGACAGATACGGCAAGACTCCAAAATACGTGTCTGATCAAATTTTTCTTCCGGATTGAAAATCTCTTCCAATAATTTCTTTAAGTGAATTTCAAATTCCGGCAATAACGGACCTACATCGGTGACGTACTCCTTTCCTATTTTTAACCCAAACTGAAACGTGTCTTCAAACAAATTCATTCGGTTAATAAGTCCCGGTACTACGCGCGCACCATTACTTTTAATGTTGGTGTTGTACAGCAACGCATACAACAAGGTTTGAAAGGCCGCTTTGTTTCGCCTCTCCTCTCTCGCAAACAGAGAAGCCACACTGTCAAAATCCAGTTTATCCTTTCCGGTTTTGTAATCGATGATGCGCAGTAAATTCTCCTTACTGTCTACCCGGTCAATTTTACCGCCAATCACCGCATAGCCTGGCGATTGATCAATCTTTAACCGGTAAAGCATGCCACCCTGTTCAATGGCCTCCATGGTAAACGGAGCATAGTCCTTGTCAAGACTAAGAATGCGCATGGCAAATCTCTTCACCACTTCACGCACCACCAATCGTTGGCCTTCAAATTCAACCTTTTTCCCAGGCTCCAGGTGGTACTGCTTAATGAATACTTCTTCAATCAGTTGATCAATTACTTTTTCAACCTGATCAAAATCACCTGCCTCCACTGACTTATTCTTTTTCTTCTCGCGCAAACGCCTGTAGAAAAGTTCCATGACATCGTGCAGAAAATTTCCCATGATGCGGGCATCAATATCTTCCTCTACTTCATTGGGTTCTTTGATGCGCGCCACGTAATGAAAGTAAAAACGTAGCCGACATTCGATATAGGTATTTAAGGCTGATGGTGAAATACCCTTGAAATACACATTTCCCTCATTCAATTTACTCAGCGACTCCAGAATGGCATTGTCTTTTGTAATGGTAATTGGTTTAATCGGCAAGGGCTGAATGGGATTGTGAAGTACGATACGCTCCGGTTTAAGTCCGCTTTCATACAGCAGTTGCTGTAAATACCGGCTCATTTCACCTTGTCCCAGCACATCGGTCTCAGAATTATAAAACAGGAAAATATTCTCTGCGCGTTGCAACACCCGATAAAACAGGTAGGCATAGATCGCATCCTGATGTTCTACGGTGGGCAATTGATAGGCCCTGCGAATATTATAGGGAATGTACGACCCCTTTCCACTGCCGGATGGCAACGCTCCTTCATTCAGCGAAAGAATAAATACGTTTTTAAAATCCAGGTTACGCGTTTCCAACACCCCCATCACTTGCAATCCTTTCAAAGGCTCACCGGTGAATGGAATTTTTTGTGCCTTGACCAGTTGACGGAATAAGCGTAGAAATGCTTTTACATTACTGTACTCCGTCCCCAGTACATCCTCCATCCGGTTCAGAAATTTTAAAAAATAAAGGGCGTACTCCTTATCAAGGTCATCAATTTGCTCCAGCGAGCCAATGAGTTGAACTACCTGCCGTAAATAGTCAAGAATACTCTTCTCTGTCACCTCACAAAAAATCTGTTTGTGCAATACATGATCAGTGCGCAGCATACTGCCCATCACCGACACCATATTATCACTCTGGATGTGTTTGCGTTTTTCATTGGCTGACGCTGGATTGGCTGCCATGACATACGAATGGCCCAACAAGGCCAACACCTGCCGATGATTATAGGTATCCCCTTTTCGATGCATTTGTAACTCCACCAATAACTCCACAAGGTTGAACATGGGTGTATTGCTGAGCGGGAAACCCATGGTGACGTTGAGCTTGTCTACACTGGCTGAGATTCCATGCAGTACGGGCAACATGAGTTTTTCATCGGGCAATACAATAAGCGTCTCCTCCGGTTGAATGTCTTTGGAAAGTTCCTCCTGAAGAAGTTGACTCATAAGCTTCGCTTGACCCACGGGCTGGGCCGCGCCAAATACCTTTATAGATTTTGTGTTGTGGAAATTTGCCGGAACATCTACCGGAAATGTGTTTCCTAACACCGGATGATTTTGATATTGCCGGAAGAATTCACCCGCCTCTTGTGTTTTATTATGAAGGTAGTAGGCATCCAAATCCCAATGCACTTCCGCCTTACCGTGTTCAACAAACCAGGAGATAATTTTTTCTTCCGCCATCGTCAGGGCATTGAACCCAATGAACCAGGTAGGCGTGACGTTGGGTTTAAGTTCACTCCGCATCAACTTCTCAGCTACCTCACGGTGCACCATGCCCTCATAGGCAAGACCCTCGTTTGCCAACTGCATTTTGTAGGCTCGATGTACCTCAGGCAATTGTCTCCATACCTGAATAAATTTCTTCTTACTGTTTCCCGAATGTTCATCAAAACTTCCCCAAAAATTCTTTAGAAACTCAATTTGCTCTGCAGAAAAGAAATCAAAACTTGAATCGAGTTCTTTTTGATTGCTGAGGTCTTTAAACAACAGCTCAGCATTCACCATGTACTTATCGACCTCATCAAAGTCGCGCACCAACATATCGCCCCAGAAATAGAATTGGTCAAAGGGCTCCTCCCCAACGGAGGAGGACTTTTTGAAGACTTCGTAATAGGATTTGTATAACCGATGAACCAGCTCAAGTTTATCTGGAACTTTTAACGAAGAAAAGCCTGCGATAAATTCTTCGATCGTGATCAATTTCGGAGCAAAAGCTGGCTTATCCAGTAATTGGGTGAGGTACTTACGAAAGTACAAGGCTGCTCTTCGGTTGGGAAATACTAATGTCATCTCATCCAGTTGAGGATGTTCTTTCAATAGTTTTTCCGCCAGATCTTGTAAAAAATGTTTCATAATCTTACCCCTCCTAAATCCTCCCCGTCCGGGGAGGACTTTATAAAAACTTGGACTCTATTTTTCCCTTCCATTCCGATTATACTGAGGGTTTCATTTAATTTTTTAAAAATTTCGTCATTTTTAAATCTAAGCGTTCGAATTCCTAAGCTCTCGATTACTTTGTTCCTTTCTTCATCGTAACTTTTTTGATCCGGATTGTTGTGTATTGGTCCATCGAGTTCAATCGCCAGTCTCGCCTCATGGCAATAAAAGTCAAGGATAAAGTTCGAAACTGGATGCTGCCTTCTGAATCTTAGTCCCTCCAATTGTTTTCTACGAATATATCTCCACAACTCATCTTCAGCCTCGGTTGTATTATTTCGCAAAACCCTTGCCTTCTCGAAAGAATCAGGTGAAGCACCATGAAAAAATGGATATTGACTCATATATTTTTTCACTTTTGTTTCCTTCCCCAAATTGGGGAAGGACCAAGGATGGGGTTAAAAACCCAATCCTAGCTGATCTTTGTTTTCTTTCTTCTTCGATGTTCTCAGTTTAGGATGAGCCACATTCATGACTTCCAATTCCCTCAGATAAAGAACATAACCTTCCACTTCCGTAAAATTCATATCCCGAAGAATATTTACATAGTTGAGTACCTGCTGCTGGTCGTGCTTATTCCGTTCACCGGTTTTAAAGTCAACCACCACAGCTTTCTTCCCATGCACCATTAATCGGTCAATGCGACTTTCCTCTCCTTTCGGCAATAAAATGGGTACTTCGGTACGCACCTCCCAGGAAATAGAAAACCAATCCCTGACTTGTTCTTGGGTCATGAGAATGTCCAGTTGTTTGATCAGTGGCACTCTCTCGGCTTCTGTAATTAAACCCTCTGCCACCACAGCCTCCAGTGCACCAGCAATTTCATTGGCATATTTGATACGTGAAAGTACGGCATGAATTTGCAGCCCATAGCGAATTTTATCCTGCTGAACTTCTTCCGGCTTTTCAAAGAAATAAGTAGAGGATCGTTTAATAATCAATTTACTTCTCCAACTGGAGGATGGGTAGTGGCTCAATTGCAGGGTTGCCGGCTGCTCTTTCTTTTTATGGCTCACTGCCGCTAACGCACCCATTTGCCATTGTAAGGCATTTTCATTCCAATGCTTTTGTAACTCCAGACTTAACTGAATGCTTTCAAAGATCAGTTTGGATACTGACTCTTTTTGATTTCGATTTTTCGGATGAGGTGCCGTGATCAACAAGCCATATTCCGCACGTGTGCAGGCAACATACAGTAAGTTGAGGTTATCCAGATAGGTGCGAATATGTTCCTCCTCGTAAAACGAACTGAAATAACTTTCCTTCAGCTTACTGGAATACTTGATTGGCAAATATCCAGCGTGTTGGAAAGGTATTTTGTCAGACTTTACCCACAACAAGGGCTCCCTGAATTGTTCATGGTCCATATTCCAGGAGCAGAATGGAATAAGTACATATTTGAATTGGAGTCCCTTGGATTTATGAACGGATAAAATCTGGACAGCATTTACTTCGCCTGAAACCTGTAATGACTTTTTATGTTTATTGTCTTCCCACCATTCCAGAAAGGCAGCCAAATCATTTCGCTCACGACTATAAAATTCCAACACCACATCCTGAAAAGCCTGGAGATAGGCCAACTCACCCATTTCTTCACCAATTTTGAAAATTTCAATGAGCGTCTCTGTTAATTCAAAAAGTGGAAGTTTTTTTAACCATGCTTTCGATTTGCCGAATTCAGGTGGCAAGTTGCTTTCAAAGAACAAATAATCCCCAACTGTAAATACTTCCGTAAGCTCACGTTTGGGTTCTTTAAGGCGGGCAAACTCATAGCCGAGTTGTGCTCGGGCAATGGAGTCGGCCGGGTTATTCAAGTACCGCAACGCACCCAGCAACACATTGACTGACGCTGCACCATCTAAGCGCAGCGATTCATTTGAAATCACGTCATACTTACAATTAGGCTTCGCTTTGTCTGAATTCTTATAACCCAACAGATACGCAGCCACTTTCTGGCCCTCATCATTCTTTCTTACCAGTATAGCGATGTCACTGAGCTTAATACCCAATTCTTGTAATTGCTCCAGTTGACCGGGTATTCGTTCCAATGCAATGTGTTTCCAGTTGTCACCTTCTTGTTCTTTAATAAACTGAACCTCCACAAATCCTTCTTCACTCTTAATACCCTTCTGGGCTACATCCTTAAAGGCATCTGAGGGCAGTTCTCCGCTTGTCTTATCGGTCACTAATACAGCGGCCTGTTTAAAAAGTTTGTTGTTAAAATCAACAATGTTAGCAGCACTTCTGAAGTTCGTGCCCAGTTCTGTTATTTTAACCCTCTCCTCTCCAATGTGCTGTTCTACTTCCTGCTGCAGAAGATTCAAATCGCCTCCACGCCAACGGTACACCGCTTGCTTCACATCGCCTACCACCATGCTCCGGTATCCCTGATCAAGGCTGTTGGTGAGTAATGGCAAAAAGTTTTTCCATTGATAGCCGGAGGTATCCTGAAATTCATCGATGAGAAAATTGCGATAGAATGAACCAACTTTCTCATAAATAAAAGGTGTGTCACTATCCTGAATCACGCCATTCAAAAACTTAGGCGCATCGGCCAGCAGCATGAGGTTATTCTGTTCTTTGTATTCCTTAAGCTTCCGTGAAATGTCTGCGATAAGGCCAAACGCGTAAAAATTGTTAAGCACCAGTTCAGCACTAAGACCCTGTTCATAATGCTTATCAAAGGCATCAATCAACTCTTTCAGAATGGGAATGAGTTCGTCCTTTGCTACTTGTTTTATTTCACCCGCGCGAGTTGTTGTTTTGCTAGGCCACTTTTCGGGTACTGAAAAGTAAGCGCGCATCCGATCGCTTGGATCTTTGAACTCCTTCAGGTTTCGCTCAGCAGCAAACATTTTGAAAAATGTGGGAAGGCCGGAATTCTTACCAAAACTTATTTCAGAAGGGTCCCATCCCTGCTCTTCCATTATTCGCAAGGCCTCCGTAGCAGGCTTCGATACTTTACCGATAAAGAAGTTTTTTGTTTGCCAAAGCTTACTTTTTAACTCTCTGAAAAAATTGTGGTCGTTGGTCTCCTTAATAACATCATCCTCAATCGCTTTAAACTCGTCTTTAAAAATCTGCTCGGCAAACTCCCTTAAATTCTGACGCACATCCCACGCCCTTTCATTTTCCAGGTTCTCCTTCGCAAACTCTACCACCCAATCCGTAAGCTCCTTATTATTACCTAACTCATCAATGAGGTCATCAATTACTTCTTCCAATACAAGATCTTGTTCCACCTCCAACCGGTAGTCGCCCATCAATCCAGCCTCGCGTGTAAACGATCGTATTACTTTCTGAAAAAAAGCATCGATGGTACTGATGGAAAACTGGCTGTAGTTGTGTAGAATTTGTCGTTGTACTTCCTGGCTCCGTTCCTGAAATGTATTGTCATCCTGATGAAGTTCTTTCTTTAACTCATCCGCCAACTCATTCTCCCGGGCATTCGCAAAGTCATCCAGATAATCCAGGATACGATCCTTCATTTCCTGTGTGCTCTTGTTTGTGAACGTTACCGCCAGGATGTGCCGGAAATAATACCCGCGATGTTCTAGGGCCAATTTTAAATACTCTTTAGCCAGGGTGCGGGTTTTACCGGAACCGGCTGACGAGCGATATATGGAAAAGGGTTTGGTCAACGACTGGTGAGCATTAAGAATACAAGTATATTCAACAACCGCGACAAATTCTGTCAGGAAGCGGAGATTGTTTCATTCAAAAAATGGTTAAATTGAAAGAATAACGTGTCTATGTTCCGCAGGCTTTATCACTTTCTTGTTGCGCTGAGGTATTCTTTTCCAATCCAGTTGTTGCTCAACAACTTCAGGCGCAACCACGTATTAATGCTGTGCTGGATAATTCTCTTCGCCATGATTACGGGAGGCTTTGGGAAATACCTGGGTATCCCCTACCTCTTTCTAGATCCTGAATATCTTAACAAAGTCAATTTTACCAGCTTTTTTATTATCGGCCTTACGACCGCTGGATTTACCGCTGCATATCAGATTACCTGTTACATTACCGATGGGCACCGGTTTTCCTTTGTGGGTACGCTGCCCAAACCCCTAACAAAATTTTGGATTAACAACAGTATTATCCCCCTGGCGTATCTCGGCCTCTATATTTTTCAGGTGGTAAGTTTTCAAATCAATAATGAGTATACCACAGGAACTAAACTGGCTTGGAATTTAATTGGCTTGCTGACCGGGTACCTGGTAATGACGTTACTTTTCCTTATTTATTTCTGGATCACTAATAAAGATATTTTTAAATATGTGGTGTGTCGCATTGACGAAAAAATAAAACAGAAAGTACAGGTCACCCGAGCCAGTGCTATGAAAAAGCTTGACATTGCTCGCAAAAAACAAGTACGAGTAGATCATTACATCGATAATTTTAAAATCAAAAAGGTAGATGATACCAACTTTTATGATCGTGCAGCAATTCTTCAAGTATTTGATCAGAATCACTTCAACCTGGTGGTGATTGAACTTTTCATTTTTGCACTTGTACTTCTACTAGGCATCTTCAAAGACTATCCTTCCTTTCAATTACCGGCTGCTGCCAGTGTGATGATCTTCCTCACCATATTCGTCATGCTTTCGGGTGCATTTTCGTATTGGTTTGGTGGGTGGTCAGCCACAACAGCAATGGTCATTTTTTTGATTATTAATTTTTTAGTGGGTGAGGATTTCTTTTCTAAAAAGTATGAGGCATTCGGACTAGATTATCAAAAGCCACCGGCTGAATACTCAATCAATTCGTTGCAACTCCTGAACGACAGTACCCATATTGAAAAAGATAAAGCGACTACACTCGTCATGTTGGAAAACTGGAGGAAGAAGTTTCCCGTGGATCAAAAGCCGAAAATGGTTTTTTTATGTGTGAGTGGTGGCGGTAAACGGGCAGCACTTTGGGCACTGAACGCGTTGCAAACCGCTGACAGTCTCACACAAGGAAAACTCATGGCGCACAGTATTCTCGTTACCGGGGCTTCGGGAGGCTTGATTGGAGCAAGTTATTTTCGTGAATTGAAGCTTCGCGAAAAACTTGGAGAAAACATAAAACCTTACGCAAACATTCATCGCGAAAAAATTTCTACCGACAATCTCAACCCACTAATATTTAGTCTGCTTGCCAATGATCTTTTTGTTGGTTTTACAAAATTTGAATATGCTGGTAATCATTACTTACGAGATCGAAGTTATACGTTTGAGGAACAGCTTAACCAAATCACAGAGGGGTTGATGGACAAACCCATTGTAGCCTATAGTGAACATGAGACGAATGCACTTGTACCCATGGTCATCTTAACGCCTACTGTTGTTAATGATGGGCGCAAACTATACATCGCTTCACGGCCAGTCTCCTTTATGAATGCCGATGCGCTGAGTTTTCCAAACTATACGTTTACAAAATATAGTGGGGTAGACTTTCAAGGGTTATTTGCCGACCAGGGTGCAGAAAATATTCGCTTTCTTTCGGCACTGCGCATGAGTGCTACGTTTCCATACATCACACCAAACACTACTCTACCAACTGAACCACCCATTCAAATTATGGATGCGGGTATTTCTGATAATTTCGGGTTGTCAGATGCCGTTCGCTTCCATTACGCCTTTAAAGATTGGATCTATGAAAATACCTCTGGGGTAATTTTTATATCTATTCGTGATTCACCAAAACTGGGAACGATCAATGCCAAAGGAGGACAAACCATAATTGATGATGTGACCCAACCGATCAGCTCGGTATATAACAATTTTGAAAATTTTCAAGATATTAACAGTGACCTTCAAATTGGGGTGATGAAATCCTGGTTCAAAGGTTCCATTGATCGTATTGATTTACAATACCAGACAGAAGGGTATGTACCGATCTTACAAAAAATGGACAGTATTCGGCAAAATAGTGCACGCGCTTCGCTTAGTTGGCGCTTGACTACACGTGAGAAATTTGGGGTTATCAGAAATATTCATTCCTCCGCTAACACAGAACAATTGGAAAAACTAAGACAACTTTTAGAATAGTTTAGAATTCAATTCCCTTTATCTTTGGCCGTGCGGATTAGCTTAGTCTTACCATTATTTTTTTTCATAGCCCTCGAAAGCCACGGGCAAATGGGAACCCAACATTCCATCGACAGTTTACAGATGGAATTGGAAAATGCCACAGGCATAAACCGTGTTGATATTCAGAATCGGCTAGCCATACTCTATTATAATAGTGACATGAAGCAGTCCCTTGCCCTGGGGCAATCTGCCCTGGAGTCCGCGAAAGAGCTTAAGTATGATAAGGGTATCCAAAGTGCGCACAGCATTCTTCGCAGAGTTCATAGAAGGTTGGGCAACTATACCATGGCTATTGAATATACCCTTCAAAACCTCCCCATCGCTGAACGACTGGGGGACACATTGGAGTTGTTGGATTCCTATACTACCCTCGGCAATATCAACTCCAGCATGGGAAATTTTAGTGATGCCCTAAAACATCTCAAGAATGCACTGGATATCGGAAAGAAAATTAATTCTCCCCAACTGGCCAGTATCTTGAATTTCATTGGCCGCTCCTACGGCAAAATGGGCAGTTATGATAGTGGTCAATACTATATTCAACAAGCTCTCCTTCGCGAACTTGAGGTTCCTCAACCCGGATATGGCTTGTCGTATATCTACAATAACCTGGCTGAAATCTTTTATTTTAAGAAGGAGTATGATAAGGCTATCGAGTTTTATTCCCTTTCATCAGGTCTTGATGAAACCCGAAAAAGTGAATACGGAAAGACCTTTACTCTGAATGGGCTTGCCCTCGTCTATAAAGATCTAAAACAATATGATAGGGCTATCGACCTGGCCCTGCAAAGTATTGCCATATCGAAAGAGAATTCGTTCCGGGATAAGGCGAAAGAAGCCTACGGAATACTCTATGAGGTCTACCAAGAGAAAAGGGATTTTAAAAACGCATTAGACTTTTACAAACAGTTTAACCTATACCAGGATAGCATTTTTAGTGAGGACCGCATTCAATATATTGAAAATCTAAAAATCAATTATGAGACAGAAAAAATTGCCCAGGAGAATGAACTCTTACGCAAAGAATCAGAACTGAATAATTCACAAATCAAGCAACAATTTACGTTGGCATGGATAGCGGTTATCACCATCCTCTTTCTTTCCATTGTGAGTTTTCTACTGTACCGTAACAACAAACAACGAAAAGTTTCTAATAAACTACTGAAGGAATACAGTGTTGATCTTAAAAAACAAGTAGATGAGCGTACCAAGGAATTGGTGAACACTAATATTGAATTAGTTAAACAAAATAACCAACTCGAACAATTCGGATACATCATCGCGCACAACCTTCGGGGGCCGGTAGCCCGTATTCTGGGGTTATGCAATTTGATTGACGTAAAACACTACGACCCCGTTCGTGACCAGGAATTGGTAAAACAATTATACTTTTCTACAGAAGAGTTGGATACCATCATCTACGATCTCAATGCCATACTGGAAATTAAAAAGGGTATTCATACTTCCTATGAAGAAATCGACCTGCCCGAACGCCTCGAAAAAGTAAAAAGCATCTTAAAGGATAAGATAAAAGAATCAGAAACAACCATTAAGGCTGATCTTCAGGTACAAAAGTGTTTTGCCATTCCGGCTTACATTGAAAGCATCTTGTATAACCTGATTAGCAATGCTATAAAGTACAGAGCCCTGGATCGGAATCCGGTGATCACCATTGCTACTTCGCTCGAACGGAATCAAATCTTACTCATGGTGCAGGATAATGGTATCGGTCTTGACCTCGTAAAACTTAAAGAAAAAGTATTTACCCTATACCAACGATTTCACCACCATGTTGAAGGCAAGGGGTTGGGCTTGTTTTTGGTAAAGACCCAGGTAGAAGCACTGAACGGAACTATAGAAATTAACAGCAAGGTTAATAAAGGCACTACCTTCAAAATATACTTACCACTGAAGCCGGAAGTTAATCACCCTCCCTCTTAACGAAATAATAAGGAGGCTTGCTCCCCAACTCAAGTGGGGAGCAAACAACGCTATGGCAATAGACTCTCCTTTTTTGTCAAGGGTATTAGTTTCATAATACGGACACACGCCTCATACTCTTCCTGTTCTTCAAAACTGGTCAACATTCCCCGTAACGCGTGTTCATAAAACGCTGGGATGATATAACAGCGGGGTGCCACATAAATTCGGGCGGCAGGGTTTCCCGTAAAATGTCGCTCCAGGTGATCCAACAACTCAAGTTCACTCAACAATCTTTGCTCGGGGTAATTTGAGGTTTTTACCACACTATACTTTTCGCTGGTATTCATAGCCAAAACTTTTTATGAGTTGCTGATAAAACTTCTCCAATTCGGGTTTGGGTCTTGGTTGCGCTGAAAACGGTGGCGCAGAATCCGGATGGGGGCTTTTCTTGTTCTTCATGCTACTAAAGTAATCGCAGCCTTTGACAGCTTGTGTCAAGTCATTACCTTACCACCAATGATTCCTCAGGCTAAAATTTTGCGGGTTTTTCAACTCATTGGGCTGCTGAAGGGGGGCGGCCGCACCGTGGAGCAGCTTGCCCAGCAGTTGGATACTACCCCCCGAACAATCTATCGATACTACAAACTTCTGGAGGAGATCGGATTTATTATTGATCAGGACTTTCATGGTCGGTATTTTATCCATCAGGAAGAGGGAGAAAACCCAGAAGACCGTTTTACGCTTGAAGAGGTGAGCATCTTGAGGCAACTGATTCAAAGTGGAGCAGGCAGTCACCCTTTACGGGGAAATATTTTAAAGAAACTAGCTTTTCACTCAGAGGCCAAAGAACTTCCCGATCAGTTTCTGAAACTAAGAGTAGCCAAGATGTTCCGGTCGTTATCAGAGGCAATTGAAGAATCGAAACAGGTGGTATTAAAGAATTACCATTCGGCCAACAGCCAGGAAATTACCGACCGGTTAGTGGAGCCCTTCCAGTTTGGAGAAGGTTTTCAATCGGTATTGGCGCTGGATACGAAAGACAAGCAGTGCAAATATTTTAAACTCGAACGTATTGGCGAAGTGGTGATATTGGATAAACCGTTCAAGTTTCAGAAACTTCACGAAAAATCATCCACGGATATTTTTGGCATCAGCGGAAAAAAACAAACCTGGATTACGCTTCAGCTAAGCCTGCGGGCGTATGTGTTGTTGCGGGAAGAATATCCATTGTCGCTGCCATACCTTGAAAAAAATGAAGGCGCTGAAGATCGCACGTACACCTTTCATGCACCGGTTCTTAACTTCAAAGGCGTTGGCCGGTTTGTAATGGGGTTGGCAGATGAGATCTCCGTGATCAGTCCCCCCGAGTTTAAGAGTTATATTAAAGACAAACTGAAAAACCAAAAATTGATTTAGTGGATCAACTTTTACTGGGCATTTTTAACTGTATAACTTCTCAACTTCCGACTTGTAATTTTCTAATAACCTCATCCGTATGGGCTTTTGCGTAGCGGTTAATTCACCACTTTCGGCCGTCCAGTCGCTGTGGCACAATACAAAATCTCTAATCCTTTCCACCGCTGGAAGTTCTTCATTCAATGCGTCAATCTCTTGCTGCAGTTTGCTACGAACTTTTATGTTGTAAACCATGAACTGCGGAGAAGTCCAGTGAATATGTTCCTGAATACACCAGGCTTGTAACATCTCGAAGTGAGGAACGATCAAAGCCGTGACAAACGGTCGCTGAAACCCAATGATCAGACAGCGTTGAATAAAAGGAGATTTTGCAAAATGTGCCTGCAAGGGCTGTGGAGCAATATACTTTCCGGCAGAGGTCTTAAAAATATCCTTCTTCCGATCGGTTATTTTCAAAAAGCGCTTATGCACAAATTTTCCAACATCGCCTGTGCGAAACCATCCCCCTTCCGTAAACACTTCTTTGGTTAATTCAGGTCGTTTGAAATACCCTTGCATCACATTCTGACCCTTGACCATGATCTCACCTTCTCCTTCTTCACTGGGTTCATCAATTTTAACTTCAATACCAGGGATGGGAATGCCCACGGTTCCAAAACGATTGAGTCCCGGTTCAAATCGATTCATCGAAATAAGGGGTGAGGTCTCCGTCATGCCATAACCTTCCAGAATTTGGATACCGGCTGCAGAAAATAACCTTCCGATTTCCGGTTGGAGCGATGCCGCACCCACCACCATATATCGGATATGTCCGCCCAATTTCTTTCGCCACTGGCTGAGCACCAGCATTCGCGCAAAAAATAATTTAACGGAATACCATACCCGAAGCCTTCCAAATCCATACTCCTTCCCTACCGACAAAGCCCAGGTAATTATTTTTCTCTTGATAATATTCTTATCCAACAATTGCTCTTGTAAGAAGTCATACATCTTTTCCAGCACGCGTGGCACACTGGTGCAGATAAAAGGTTTTACCGTTTTAAAGTCATTCGCAAAACTCTCTTTGTTTTGGCTGAAGTATAACGACACACCAAAAGCCATATAGGCATAGCAGGCCATGCGTTCTAAAATATGACTAAAGGGTAAGAAACTAATCACCCGATGATGTGGTTCAAGCGGCAACAGGGTTAAAATAGCCTTGATGTTATACACGATGTTATGATGCGTTAGCATTACACCTTTAGGTACACCTGAACTGCCCGAAGTATAAAGCATCGTGACGAGATCATTTTCACCGATTGACTTCTTTGTGTCAGTCAGTTTTAACAACTCATCCGCATTTGGTTTCTGAAATGCTAAAGGTTGAAAATATGCACTTCCACCCGGTTCAAGGTGGTGTATGGCTAAGGGGATTCCCAGTTTTTGTTTTACAGCATCCACCTTCTCATAAAGTTCCTGATCTGCAGTAATACAAAGAACTGACTCGGTTTCGGTGATGATGAGCTCAAAGTCTTGAGGAAGTGAAGTAGGGTGAACCGGTACGGTAACCAATCCACACTGCTGGCAGGCAAAATCTAAAATCATCCACTCAGGCTTGCCCATCAACGGAACGAACATCACCTTTTGCCCTTTTGAAAAACCATTATTGATAAACCAGCAGGAAAGCGCATCCACCCGTTCTTGCACCTCCTGAATGGAATATCCTCTCCATTTACCAGATTCAACTGCATTTAATGCATGTTTGTTCGGATATTTCTCCCTTTGATATTGAAGAATATCAAACAGACGTGTAAAGTCGCTACCATGCTGGCGGTGAATTTCCATTATCGCTGTCCTTCAGGTTTTACATACAGAATAGTGTACAGTGTCTCAAAAAATTCCGGAAAATCCGGTAAATTATTATGGCGTCCGCCTTCAATTCCATGCAGTACAATTTTATCGGGGTAAAGTGCTTTTAATTTTTCGCTTTGCGCAAAGGAAATAAGCCTGTCTTTTGTACCATGAATAATGTGCACAGGACATTCTGTTATTTTCAAATACTGATCGGTACGGATATCATACCGCAGCAACCACCGAAGCGGGATAAAAAACAAATATCGATGCACATTATAGTAGAAACTGAAATACGGAGAATCTAAAATCAGTAATCCCGGTTTATTCCAGGATGCAATGCGAGCGGCAATACCACTTCCCCAGGAACGACCATACAATACAATTTTATTTTCAGGATAGGATTGCGCTAACCATTTGTACAAATACTGCGCATCATTGAACAATTTAGTCTGACTTCGCTTTCCGCGACTCTTGCCAAATCCACGGTAGTCCATCATAAAGAAGTCGTATCCATTGCTCACAAAATCTTTGGCGAATTTTCCCCAGCCCTTAATACTTTTTGAATTTCCCTTCAGGTAAAAAACGACACCGCGGGCATTCGGAACTTTGAAGTAAATGGCATTGATTCTTCCCCCGTCTTCCATATCAAAATCAAGCTCTTCAAATGGAAATGGGTATTTATACTGAAAAGCCCTGGAAAGTATTTCAGGCCGGAAAAAACCAAAGTGTTGAAAAAAATAAAATGATAGGCAAATGGCAAGGTAAACTGCGAGGATCGTAAGCAACAGAATAGCCATAGTATCCAAAATATATTGAAGGCATTTCTAAAAACCTAACGAGCTGCAGGTTCCTCGCTATGGCAGATCTTCAATTCAGCACTTCTTCCAATACCTTATGGTACTCCTTAAATTCCCGCAAATCATTGTGCCCACCGCCTTCAATAATCACGAACTTGTCCTCCTCATGAAGCAAGGATTTCAGACGGAGTGCAGACGATATCGGAACCACTCTATCCTTGGTGCCATGAATTAAAATTTTCCTGCATTTCACTTCCGGTAACATAGTATGGTTATCAAAAGAATACCGTGAAGGAAATGAGTAAAGTACACTGGCCAGTTCATCAAACGGTGTTTCAAGGATGAGAAGATCAGGCGTTGACTGAGTTGCCAAACGTGTTGCCACGGCCGCTCCTAGCGACCGGCCATACATAATAATATGAGTATAGCTGAAATTGGTGCGCGACCATTTCAAAATAATTTGTGCATCGCTGTAGAGATTTTCCTCGGTGGGCGAGCCCGTACTCTTTCCATAACTGCGGTAATCAACCATTAACACATCATAACCCAGTGAAGTAAAGTCAGTAGCGTATTCTCCCCACCGTTTTAAATTCCTGGCATTGCCATGGAAGTAGAGAATCAATCCCTTCGACACCGATGGCCGCTCGGTATTGAACAGTAATGCATTGAGCTGATGCCCATCTTCCGTAGAGATGAAGTACTCCGTGAATTTAGTATTGAAGGTGAACTGGTAATCCTGAGGCAGGGTTTCCGATTGAAAAATAAATTTATCCTGATTGAAGTAAAATCCAATACATACAAATCCATACAGCAAGGCAACAATGCCAACTACCTTACCAATGAATTTTATTTTCTTTTGCATTCCCGAAAGACCACAAAAGTAAACATGTTTAAATAGAAATCAGAATGGAAGTCTAAACGATGCCTGATCAACGAAATTTCCTGTTAATAATCGGAAGGCCTCTCCTCCCAGTTTTTATTTTTACAATAAATGCGAACCTCATTACATTGTTTACTCAGTACCCTATCTTGCAGGTCATTTCAACATGACCAATAGCGAACAACTATACAAAACGCTCGAATTACTACGCATGGAACGGCAGGCTGACCTGGAGCAGTATCGACAAAAGGTATTGTTAGTTCCGCTGCAACGGAAAACCAAGGAAGGAAAGTGTTGGTACCCTGTACGGTTAAGCCGGCACTACATCGGTACCGGTGAACGCCTGATCATCGAAGTGGAACGCACCCAACACCTCGATCAGCCCCATGTATTTCAAAGTGGTAAAGTGGTGAGCATTTTCAGCAATGCACATAACACGCCTGAAAAACATTACACGGGTGGGGTGATCAATTATGTGCGTGATAATACTATGGTGATTACCCTGAACAGCGATGACTTACCCGATTGGATTGACGAACCTCTGTTGGGCGTTGACTTGATGTTTGATGAAATGGCCTACCGTGAAATGGAATTCGCCATGAAAGAGGTCATCAAAGCTTCCGACAATCGATTAGCAGAACTAAGGGATACACTACTCGGTTACCGGTTGCCAGTTGCCGGTCTCCAGTTGCCGGTGACTGGCAACTCGGATCAGGTTAATACTTTAAACTTAAGCCAATGGAAAGCACTGGAGAAAATTCTTCACGCAAAAGATGTGGGAATTATTCATGGTCCACCGGGTACCGGAAAAACTACTACACTCGTACAGGCTATTAAACTCACGGTTCAGGAAGAGAAACAAGTTCTGGTATGCGCTCCCAGCAATGCCGCGGTAGATTTATTGGCTGATAAATTATCGGAACAGGGGTTACGTGTATTGCGCATTGGTCATCCGGCACGTGTTACAGAGCAATCCCTGAGTAAGACCCTTGACGCTCGCATTGCCATGCACGAACATTACAAAGAGTTGCGCGCCTTGCGAAAGAAAATGGGGCAGCTGCGCGACATGGCGTTTAAATACAAACGCAATTTCGGATTTGAAGAGCGGCAGCAACGTAAGTTACTCCTGCAGGAAGCCAAAGCCATGAAGGCCGATGCCGATGTTTTGGAGTTTTACATTATCAATGACTTATTAAATAACAGCGATGTAATCACCTGCACCTTGGTGGGTGCTGCTGCGCACACGCTGCGGGGCAGGCGTTATAAAACCGTTTTTATTGACGAGGCCGCACAGGCTCTTGAGCCTTCATGCTGGATTCCCATTCTTCGTGCCGAGCGGGTGATCCTGGCGGGAGATCATTGTCAACTACCCCCTACCATTAAATCAATTGAGGCAGCACGGGAAGGGTTAGCGCAAACACTTTTTGAAAAATGTATTCAACGACAACCTCAAACAGCATCCATGCTCCAAGTGCAGTATAGGATGAACGAGGACATCATGCGCTTTTCATCGCGCTATTTTTATCATGATGAATTGATTGCCCATGAAACAGTACAGCATCATGCGTTGGAAAAAATGACTGAAGAGGGTATTCCCGTTAAACTAGTTCCCGTTGATTACATAGATACTGCCGGATGTGGTTTTACAGAAGCTCAGGACCCTGAAACCTTGAGCCGGTATAATGATGAAGAAGCACAGTTGTTAATTCGTCAACTGGAAAGACTCATTCGGGAAATTGGAATCGAAGATTGGACGCACACCATCGGCATTATTACACCGTATAGCGCTCAAGTAGAGCGGCTGGCCAAACTGGCGGAAGCTTCGGAAGAGATTTCAGTATTGGCGCGGTATATCACCATTAATACTGTAGATGCCTTTCAGGGGCAGGAGCGGGATATTATTGCCATCAGTTTTGTACGCAGCAATGAAAAGGGTGAAGTGGGTTTTTTATCCGATATCCGCAGAACAAACGTGGCCATGACCCGCGCCCGAAAAAAGTTAGTAATGGTGGGCGATAGCGCCACACTGGGTACCCATCCGTTTTATCTTGAGTTACTGGAGTATGTTCAGCATAAAGGGTTTTATAAAAGTGCGTGGGAAATCACGTAGTCAATGGTTAGCAGTCAATTAGACTAGTAGTCATGTCGAGCGCGCAAAACGTGCCAATGAAAAGTAAGTGCAATTGCGAGACATCTTCTAATATATTGAAAGTATGTCTGAAGTGAGAAGATTCCACACTGCGTTCGGAATGACAATTTACTTTTTCCATACAATAAAATCCAGATCCGGGTTCTCCTTTCTGCAGGTTGGGCGCTGTTGATTACCGGTAAGCAATACCACGTTTTCTAACAGGAACGTTTTTAACTCACTTACTTTCACTGCGCCATCTTTATCGGTATCAGCTTTTCCATTGCTCAATCCATCGAGAATGCTGTAGGTGAATACGCCATTATTCCATTGCTCAGACTCGAGCGCGTAACCATTTACACTGGCAGCAGAGATTACATAGGCACCTGAACCCTCTCCCAAATTATGAAACATTTCTTCCATCAGTTTAACCGATGTGTTGTCGACTCCGTAGAAAGCATTGAACACATTTTTCCTGATCGCGTCCATCTTTTGAATTTTTACTTGCTTTCCACTGGTTAACTCCGATACTTTCTCTTCAATTTCTTCTTTGTCAATTCCGCCTGAGTGACAGGCATCAATCAGGATCATTTTTTTCCGGGCCGGAATACTGTCGATCAGGTTTTCAATATTCTCGAAAGTAATGGCGGTTTGCTCGAGTTGCTCCATGTTCATGTCGTAGGTAACAAAATGAAAATCGAAATTCTTATCTAACGTGCCGTGCCCCGCCATAAAGAGTATCACTTCATCATCGGGTTTGCTGTCCATCAGTTTTTGCCGAAGTGAATTGAAGTTGGTCTTTGTTACCTGGTTGTTATAGAGTGTGGTCAACTTGATGTTATCAAACTCTTTGTCATTCTTAAACAAGTTAGTCATGTCTTGTCCGTCTTTTACAGAATAGGTAAGGTTCAGCGAGGGGTTCGCATATTCGGAAGCACAAACCGTTATCAGATATAAATCGGACTTTTGTTTTCCTGTATAGAAAACCTCGATCAGTTCACGGGGTGATCGTGCGCCCTTTTCATTGATGCACCCAACTTCAATTTTGTTATACCCTTCGCTAAGCGGAAGTATATGTGAAATATTGAATTTTCTTGAGTCCTTGACAAGTATTCTTACGCCTTTAGCTCCAAAATAAGGAACGCTGTTCACCCAAACGTTGTAATACTTGAGCGGGAATCTATCATCGCTAAATTCCAGTGACAGCTTTACATTACTGGCTGTAGCAAGATAGGAAATGCTATCGCTGTTAAGAATGGATGACGAAGGCACAACGGTTATCTTATCAATTTGCGCTTCGGTGAAGCCGTTCCTTTTCAACCTGCGTAAGTATAATTTTCGGTAAGCACTGATCAGCTCAGTATTGGTACTGCCCAGTGCTGAAAGAACGAGATCGGGGCGGTTAAACTTAAGATCAAAATTTTCGAAAGAATATACCTTGTTGCTCTTCACAAAGTGCACAAATTGAAGACTTCCCTTTGTTGAAAGGTAATAGTTGTCAAAGGTGCTCATCACGAAATCAATACTAGTCAACGGAGCAAAAAAGAACTTTTGATCGCCTTTTTCAACATCCAGAATTTTAATAACGGCTTCATTGCCCACGCTGTAAATTCTGTTCTTGGAAAAAACTACCTTACTCGTGTAGCCTTCATTGCCTGGCACTTTCCAGACTGATTTCTTTTTCTTCACGTCCCACAACATAATTTCACTTTCTCCTTCATAAAGCAAACTGCCCGAACTACTGGCGAGGAAATCGCCCGTTGAGTTGAAATCGACAGAGAGCACATCATTTTTATGACCACTTAACGTTACTACCTGAACCATCTTTTTTACATCCCACAACTTAACGTAGTTGTCGGATGATCCACTCGCCAACATGGTACCGTCATGATTAAAGTCAAGGGTAATTACATCGCTGTTATGACCCAATAACTCCCCCCCTTTTGACTTTGACACGAGATCCCACAAAATTATTTTATTATCACTACCCGCACTTGCCAGCTGCGTTCCGTACAGGGCAATGAAATTAACTCCTCTCCGATGGCCTTTGAGTAGAAAGCCCGGCTCGTTCTTTTTTAGTGATTGAACATAAATATCTTTTTTTTCGCTGTTGATGCAAATGAGATAGTTCGTGGCTTCATCGATAAAGAAATCTGAAACGGTTTCCCAGTCCTCAACTTTTTCAACCAGGGTTTTTACTAATATATTCCCGCTGGCATCGTATTTTTCGATTTTACCTCCACGACTTACAAACACCTGATTGTTGTAGTGTTTGATTTTTTGAGCGGGTAAAATTTGCAGGGATTCATAATTGCCTGTTTCCAGGCTCAGCGTATTAATACTGTTAAAACTTTCTCCAAACCGATAGGTAAATAGCTTATCGCTGATCAATTCAAAATCATCAATCTTGCCGGAACGATAAACTTCACGCAAGTGTGTCCATGAACCGGTTCGCCAAAAGTTGATCTGTTTTCCATTCGCAATTAATATCCGGCCATCGGGAGAAAATCCTAATGAGAAAATTTCCTTTTCAGTACTGTCAAATCGTTTGTGCTCGGTTTTTTTCTGTACATCATAAATAACCAGGGATGTATTATTCTCCTCTACATTTTTATGCGATGTAACAATCGTGCGGCCATCGGGTGACAGTGAAAGCACATTTGATTTTGTACCAACCCAGGATGTTTCGAAAAGTTTTCTTCCGGAAGAAATGTCAAATACCTCAGCAACATTTAAAAAGGTTATCAGTGCCAAAGGGCCTTTTACCTTTGTTACCGTGGAGTCATTGCTATGCGATAATACCGCCAGTAATTTTCCTGACTGATCAAACGAAAGAGTTGTTATATCGCTGAGCCTGGTTTTAAGTGACAACTGCTCGTCTGTGTTATCAGCATTCCAAACGAGTACCTCATTACTTTCTTTGCCAACGGCCCGGTAAAAAGACTGAGCACCCGCCACAATTCGGGTTCCGTCAGGACTATATCGTACGATGGTCGGTTGCCAGTTTGTGGGCAGAACCTTATCGTACTTGCTTTTCGATATGTTGCCCATCTTCACCCCTTGATTGTCTTCGGCCCACACCAGTGTGCCATCATCGCGTAAATCAAACGAGCGCAACTGAAATGCCCATTCAAATTCTACTTTGCCAATAAGGGCTTTAAGGATGTTTAGTTTTTTTCCTCCCTCAATTTCATTTTGAGCTTCGCCCGAACTCAGATCCCACACGCGCAGTTCCGCTTCACCTTTGTCCCCTGCAGAACTTACAATAAACTCGTTGCGGCTATCAATACTAACATCGGTGATTTCGCCACGATGTCCCTTAAAGGTTCGCACCTCTCTTCCAGTTTTCAGGTCCCACAATTTTACAGAATGGTCGGCACTGCCGGTGACGAAATACCTTCCGTCTCTGCTGAAATCGAGCGCAGTAATATTGTCGGTATGACCTTTTTGGACTACGGTTTGGATGCCGTCAGGCTGGGCAACCGCAATGGAACAACTCACCAGAATTGCTCCGATGAGCAGGAAGGGAGAAGGCCGGGTCATTGTTATATCTACTTTTCCTTGGCCGTATACTTTACTGAATTAAAAATGCTTTCGTAAGTAGTATTAAACTTGGTCCAATCCGGTTCAATGGTTTCAAAGAAAAATGCAAACTGATAGACAGTACCTTTAAATCTATGATTGGTGATGTAAAACTTTCGATGCATGGGTGTGTTCGAGCCATCGTCACCCACGAGTGTGTGCGTATATTCGTAAAAACTAAACTCTACTCCATCGGGGGTCTTGCCTTCTCCTTGTCCATGAACCTTGTAGATGGGGTCTTTACTTTTCTTTGCACCTTTTTCAAAAACACTAATCCATGTTTTAATATCTTTTTCAGGGCTTTTGCCTGGGTACGTAACGCGAAGTGTAACCACCGCGCCCGGTGTATCTCCTTTAACACCTACCAAAATGGTATTGTAAGCGAACATCACTTTCGGTTCTTGCAGGGAAACACCCCAATCTGCAGGGAAGTCGATTTTGAAACCACACTTTTCTCCAAAATAAGTTGTTACCTCAGCGTCTTGTGCAATTGAAAGTTGGGTCACAAAAAGGATCGCAACTATCATGAATGTGATTTTATTCATAGCGGTTGGGGGTTAGTTGTGAAATGGGTTTATGAATGTAACGTAAGTTCAACAAAACATCAAGTTGTCTGAATCAGGATGGCCTGGATTTAAGGATTACAAGAAACCAGGACAAAGAACCAAAAACCAGAAATCACCCGAAATCGCTATCTTCAAACCCTAAAATCATCCTTTATGAAAATATCCAAGTTTGCCCCGTTATGGGCTTTTCTGCTGCTCCTCTGCCTGGAGGTATCGGCACAGGAAATTGTAGTACCCTATGAACAATTTACTTTGCCCAACGGCCTCCATGTTATTCTGCACAAAGACAACACCGTACCCCGTGTGAGTGTAAACATGTGGTATCATGTGGGTTCGGGTAGTGAAAAACCCGGTCGTACCGGCTTCGCCCACTTATTTGAGCACATTTTATTTGAAGGCTCACAACACGTACCCGAAGGTAAGTTTGATCAGTGGCTTGAAGCAGCAGGCGCCAACAATAACGGCTCCACCACGGAAGACCGTACCAATTATTATGAAGATCTTCCCAGCAACGCACTCGATCTGGCATTGTTTCTGGAGTCTGACCGTATGGGCTTTTTATTGAAATCACTTACCGCCAGCACCGTGGATGGTCAGCGGGATGTCGTTAAAAATGAACGCAGGCAGTCATACGAAAACAGACCGTACGGAAAAGCTTCCTTGGAACTTCCATCCCTTTTGTATCCAAAGGATCATCCCTACTCCTGGACGGTTATTGGCTCGATGGAAGATTTATCGGCTGCCAGCTATCAGGATGTAGTGGATTTTTTTACGATGTACTATGCACCGGGCAATGCCTCCTTAAGTATTGCCGGTGATATCGACCTGAAGGAAACACGCCAAGCTGTTGAAAAATGGTTTAGTGATGTACCAGCCGGTAAACCCTTAAGCAAAGTAAACCCACCCGCTGCCGGCCTTACAGAAGAAAAACGAGTTGTATTAGAAGATAAAGTCCAACTCCCTCGCTTGATGATGGTGTGGCTCACACCTCCCTCTTATCATCCTGGTAGTGCAGAAATGGATTTATTAAGCAGTCTGTTGAGTGGTGGAAAAAATTCAAGGCTTTACAAGCGGTTGGTGTATGACCTCCAAATCGCCCAAAATGTATTTGCTTACAATGACTCAAAAAAGTTTGCTTCCGAATTCAATATTGTGGCGACTGCACGACCCGGTGTAACGCTTACACAGCTTGAAAAGGTTATCCAGGAAGAAATTGATAGACTAAAAGCAGAACATCCCCAGGAGCGTGAATTGCAGCGGGTAAAAAATCAATTTGAATCCGGTTTCATCGGACAAATTGAAAGCGCAGGAGGGTTTAGCGGCAAAGCCAACCAGTTGAATCAATACTACTATTATACCGGCAACCCTGATTACTTCAATGAAGATTTACAACGTTATAAGGCAGTGGGTACCAGTGATATTTCAGCAGCCGTTCGATTGTACCTGAAAGACAATGCCCGTGTGGTGATGAGCATTGTACCCGAAGGCAAAACTGATCTCGCTGCGAAAAAGAATTAATATATCTGTAAAGAAATGATTATGAAGAAATTTAGCATACTCTATAGTTTACTCTTGGTTAGCATACTAGCGGGAGCTCAAACACCCGACCGCACTACTCCCCCCGCACTGGCAAAGGCAAAAAATTTACAGCTGCCACCCATCCAGCGCTTTACATTGTCCAACGGACTACCTGTTGTGCTGATGGAGAAACACTCTGTGCCTTTAGTTCAGGTAAACTTGTTGGTTCAGACGGGATCATTTGATGACCCCGCTGGTAAAGAGGGGCTCAGTAGCATTGCCCTGGATTTAATGGATGAGGGGGCCGGAGAATATTCTGCATTACAATTAGCGGATGAAATAGAGTTTTTAGGAGCCCAGATTGGAACTTTCAGCAGAGCATTCTCTTCTGAAATAAATTGCTCTTCTCCTGTTTCTAAACTCGATGATGCTCTTCGACTCATGAGCACCATAGCCCTAAAACCCACCTTTGCAGAAGCTGAACTGGAGCGTTTGCGGAAATTGCGACTCAACGGATTACTCAGCAATTATGATGAGCCTAACATTATCGCACAACGGGCATTTAATAAACTTTTATTTGATCCCAGCACACCGTACGCAAAATTCGCGAATGAACAATCGATAAAATCCTATACCAAAGCTGATCTGGAATCATTTCACAAAACACATTTTGTGACCGGTAACAGTACGTTGATCATCGTTGGTGATGTAACCAAAGCCTCCATTACTCCACTATTAGAAAAATACTTTTCTTCCTATTCAAAGGCTACCGCAACAAAAGCTGCCAAACCCGTTCCACAGCAAGTAAAGGGCAGAGTAATTTACATTGTTGACAAACCAGAAGCAGCACAGTCGGTGATTCGTATCGGGCGAATTGGCACGACACGATCGGATCCCGAGTACAATAGCATCGTGATCATGAATACAATTCTCGGAGGATCGTTTGCCTCCAGGCTGAACACCAATCTACGTGAAGAGCATGGATATTCGTATGGAGCCGGTTCTGGATTTAGTTTCTGGAAAGTTCCAGGTCCATTTACGGCCAGCTCTTCTGTAAAAACGGATGTAACAGGCCCTGCGCTCGGTGAGTTTTTTAATGAATTTAAAAAGATGCGTCAACCGATTCCAGACACAGATTTAAACCGCAGTAAAAATTATGACGCTCTTGGTTATGCCGGAGATTTTGAAACGAATTCCAGCATTGCTGTAGCCCTTGGTGATTTAGTAATCAATCAACTTCCGGACAATTACTTCAACGCGTATGTGGACAAATCATTGGCGGTTACAAAAAAAGGTGTTGAGGCTGCCGCTAAAAAATATATCGTACCCGAAAACATGCTCATCGTCATTGTTGGCGATCGTGTTAAAATTGAAGAAGGTATAAAAAAACTTAATCTTGGAAAGATTACGGTATTGTCAATTGAAGATGTATTAGGTAAAAAACCACAGTTATAAATAAAAATATAAACATGAAAAAATTAACATATCTCTTAGTTGCCAGTGTACTGTTCGTTGGTTGTCAACCCAAAGAACCCAAGTTCGATCCGCAAGACGGACTTGAGTCATTTACCCAAGCCGGGTTTGAAGCCCATCTCAAAACACTTTCTTCCGATGAGTTCATGGGGCGGATGCCCTTTACAAAAGGTGAAACCAAAACATTGGCGTACCTGCAGGACGAAATAAAAAAACTGGGACTAGAGCCCGGTAATGGTGAAAGTTATCTGCAGGAAGTACCGATGGTGGAGATTACCACCGAAGCATCAAACTCCATGACGGTAACTGGAGTTAAATCCGAATTTCAACTGGAGGGATTGAAGGACTATGTGATTTGGACACAGCGAGCGGAAGAGGAAGAAATTAAACTGGAGAATGAAGAACTGGTTTTTGCCGGATATGGTGTGGTGTCACCTGAAAATAACTGGAATGATTACTCAGGCTTAGATGTGAAGGGTAAGATTGTTTTAGTATTAGTAAACGACCCTGACTTCGGTACAAGTGATTCAACGTTTAAAGGCAACACCATGACCTACTATGGACGTTGGACGTATAAATTTGAAGAAGCCGCGCGTCAGGGTGCTAAAGGTTGTATTATTGTTCATGACGATATTCCAGCGGGGTATGGATTTTGGGTGGTACAAAACAGTTGGAATACCTCGAAACTCTACCTTGACCTTCGGGGTAAGAATGAATACTTCTGTTCTACGGTGGGCTGGGTTTCCCAACCTGCTGCTAAAAAACTATTTGAAGCTGCAGGAATTGAATATGCTGAGGCGGTATCCAGGGCTCACAAGCAAGGGTTTAAACCAGAGACCATGAATCTAAAACTTTCAACCTCCATGAAAGTAAAGGCTAAATATGCCATGTCCTACAATGTGATTGCTAAAATTACCGGCACAACACAACCCGATGAATACCTCGTGTATTCTACCCACTGGGATCACCTGGGCATTGGCAAAGCGGATGAAAAGGGTGACACAATATATAATGGAGCTCATGACAATGCCAGTGGATCAGCAGGTCAACTTGAAATTGCGAAAGCATTCCAAGCAGTGAAAAATAAACCAGCCCGAACGGTAGTGTTCCTTTGGGTCACCGCAGAAGAACAAGGCCTGTGGGGCTCGGCCTACTATGCACAGAATCCCGTTTATCCAAAAGATAAAACGGTGGCAAACATTAATATTGATGGGGTTAATCCTTATGGAAAATCCAAAGACATAGTCATGGTAGGAATGGGGCAATCTGATCTGGAAGATTATTTGGATGAGGAAGCAAGGCGCGTTGGTCGATATGTTTCGCCAGAGCCCAATCCGGTAGCGGGTTATTACTTCCGCTCCGATCATTTTAATTTTGCTAAGGTGGGTATACCCGCTTTATATACCCACATTGGTACCGATGATGTTGAGAAGGGGAAGGAATATGGTAAACAACTTCAGGATGATTATGTAGCTAAGCATTACCACAAACCTTCTGATGAATACACCGCTGAGTTGTGGAAACTGGATGGCGCGATTGACGATTTAACGTTGTTATTCAATGTCGGAAAAAGAATTTCCATGGAAAAAAAATGGCCACAATGGAAAGCCACTTCCGAGTTCAAGACCATTCGCGATGGGTATATGAAATCCAATCCGTAAATATTATCTCCTGTGGTACCGATTTTTCGGAACCACAGGAGATTTACTATTATTCTCCACCTACTCTTATCTCATGCATCCAGGCCATGGACTCTTCCATGGAGTTAAAGACACGAAGCGTTACGCCCAGTTCAGCCGATTTGGCAATCATGCGATCGTAATAATCTTTACGAATGGGATCGTTGAACCCAATGGTTGCAATTCGTTTAAGCCCATTACGCACCGCTTCCGGAACAACATTCGTTACAAACCAAAGTTGATCCTCTTGTAATACAGTTCCCTGATTTCTCAAATCAGCAATCCATCCGGGAGTACGATAGGTCTTTAGGGTTTGGAGCACAGTCTCAAATGCATTGCGATATTCTATGCTGGTTATATTCCGCTTCCAGATAATCACCGTATTATTAAGGTGAGCATCATAATACAGTTGTGCGGCCTCACTTTCAAAAAATACCTGGCGGTCAACTGCCTCGGGCGTTATAAATGTTAATTTAAAAAATGTACCATTGTTGATCTCGCTTTCAACTTCAATTTTTCCATTGAGCGCCTCCACTTGAGTCTTTACCAGGTATAGCCCTAAGCCTTTGCCCTGCATATGCGTATGGAAACGCTTGTATAGTTTAAATACATTGCTTCTCTGCTTTTCGAGATCAATTCCCAAGCCATTATCACGAATTTCTAAAATGGTCTCCTTTTCTGAGTGAGAATAGGATTTTATGTCAACCCGTAACATGCGCTCGGGTGAGCGGTACTTAATAGCATTACTTAATAAATTGTAGAGTATACTCTGAAGCATTGCCCGAATAACAAATAGATAAGGAGCACTAACAAAATTCGTAACTATTTTAAACTCAGGCTTAACATTTTCACCTAAGATTGAGATAGCTTTACTAAATTCATCTTCTAACATCACCTTTTCCCGTACCCTGTACAAATCATTGCGAATATCAATAATCAGGTTGAGGTCCTTCAAGATAGTATCCAGTTCGCTGGTTGATTGGTGGAGAAATTCCATCATCTTGTGATTTTCCTCCGCTGGCAAACCACTATTTAACAGGTTGGTAAGGCCCAGCAATCGTGCCACCGGTCCCCTCAGGTTATGCGATACGGTATACGAAAATTGCCGAAGTTCATTATTATGCTTTACCAACTCTTCATTTGCCTTTATCAAGTCAGTACTTTTCTGTTCCACCAAGTCCTTAAGCATTTCATTGTACTTCACCAACCTCTCTTTCTGTTCATGAATCAACGTATTAGCGCCTTCAAGCAATTCACGGCTTGCACTCAGTTCCTCCTGTTGCTGGTGAAGCTCTTCATTTTGAGCTTCAACTTCCGTATTCAGTTTTATCAACTTGAGATTTTGCTCTTTTAATTGTTGGTTTAAATCATCTTTCTGCTTTAAAGAATGGATAGAGGTAAGTTCAGCTTTTTCGGTTATCCACTTCAATACCATTACCCCACTAAAAATTATCAAAAATGAAATCAGGGTAACATAATTAATGTAGTAATAAGATATTGATGTAAAACCTCGTTGATAATATCCAATCTCCAACATATTATGAAGCGGATCAAAGAAGGCCAGACAGATAAAAGTTGAAACAAAACAGGTAATAATTTTTACTCGCTCGTTTAATCTAAACACAACTGCGGGTAAGATAACTGTGGCCAGCAAAATGTAACGACTATCAAAATAAACTATTTCCGATTGCTGGGGATTCACCATCTTCCCATAAATAGAAATAAATAAGGTAAGCCACACAGGTACGAGACAAAAAATAAGTCGACCTGTATTAAAAAAACTCAGTCTATTCAGTAGAATTACAAACAAAAAGAGTACAGCAACGCCAAAAATCATATAGGTGGTGACCTCCACACCAAAAAGCAAGTACAGGATGGTCATCAGAATTACCGTTAATACGGAAAGCGTAAGCGATAGAATATTGGTAATGAAAACATACTGCTGAAGATTTTCAGGTACACCTTTTCCCGGAGCTAAAAATGAAATAATTGTTCTCATCAATGCTTAGTAAAATGCTCAGGACTAAAAGAAAAAATTACTGCCATCCCAATTTTACATAAAAGTCCCTCGCTAACCAATCTAAAATTGATGATCGCGAGCGATAAAACCCTTGCGAAACCCCCTAACCCCTGTTAGCTATATACAGGCCTTCTCGCTATTTTTGAGCCTTATATCAAGAATTATGTCTACGGAAGTTGCACACGAGGAAAAGAAAGGAAAACCGTCTCCGAATTTAGCCGGACATAAGGCACCCGAACCCTATAAACCAAAAAATAAAGTTCGCATAGTTACGGCTGCCAGCCTGTTTGATGGTCACGATGCCGCCATCAACATCATGCGCAGAATCATTCAATCCACCGGGGTAGAAGTTATTCACTTGGGGCATGATCGCAGCGTAGAAGAAGTTGTTAATACTGCCATTCAGGAAGATGCACAGGCAATAGCCATGACCAGTTATCAGGGCGGGCACAATGAATATTTTAAATACATGTATGACTTGTTGCAAGAGAAAGGCGCAAGTCACATTAAAATTTTCGGTGGAGGTGGTGGCGTTATTCTTCCGGATGAAATAAAAGAGTTAATGGATTATGGAATAACCAAGATCTACTCACCGGATGATGGCCGGGCCATGGGTTTGCAGGGAATGATTAACGACCTGGTGGAAAAAAGTGATTTTCCCACCGGAAAAGTAATTTCCAAAGGACCATTGACAACCGATAATTACCTGACAATCGCACAAACCATTTCTGGAGCGGAGAATTACTTCGCTGAACACAAAGCGGTATTTGAGGAAATCAATAAGAAGGCCGAATCTTCCAAGGCACCCGTACTTGGAATAACAGGTACAGGAGGTGCGGGTAAGTCATCCATGGTTGACGAAATCGTGCGAAGGTTTTTAATTGATTTCAAAGACAAAAAACTTGGAATCATTTCTGTAGATCCCTCCAAACGCAAAACCGGTGGCGCATTGTTGGGTGACCGGATTCGGATGAATGCAATCAACAACTCCCGGGTTTTCATGCGCTCGCTGGCCACGCGTCAATCCAACCTGGCGTTATCAGCCTATGTCAAAGAGGCTATTCAAGTATTGAAGGCGGCAGGCTTTGATCTGATTGTGTTGGAAACTTCCGGTATTGGTCAAAGTGACACGGAGATTTTAGATCACAGCGATGTTTCGTTGTATGTGATGACCCCCGAATACGGTGCGGCCACCCAACTGGAAAAAATCGACATGCTTGACTTTGCTGATGTTATTGCCTTGAACAAGTTTGACAAGCGTGGTGGATTGGATGCCTTGCGCGATGTGAAAAAACAATATCAACGCAACCATCAGCTGTGGGATAAGAAACCGGAAGATATGCCTGTGTTCGGTACGATTGCTTCGCAATTTAATGACCCGGGTACGAATCAGCTCTACAAACATATTGTTGATAAAATTGCAGAGAAAACCGGAGCCAACTTAAAATCAACATTTGAAATTACTCGTGAAATGTCGGAGAAAGTGTTTGTAATTCCTCCGCACCGTACACGTTACATGAGTGAGATATCAGAAAATAATCGGGCATACGACAAGTGGGTTGCTGAGCAGCGAGAAGTTGCCCAAAAACTTTATTCAATAAAAAAGATAATCGATTCACTGCAGAATAATCCGGATATCGTAAAAGTATTGCAGGCAGAATACGATCGATTGAAACTCAACCTGGATCCCAAGAATTTAAAACGCATTGAAGAATGGCCGGCAAAAGCGGCTCAGTACAAAGAACCAGTATTCAAATTCAAGGTACGCGACAAAGAAATTGGAATTAAAACCCACACGGAGTCGCTTTCTCACCTTCAAATTCCAAAAATTGCCTTACCAAAATACGAGGCCTGGGGGGACTTACTGCATTGGGCATTACAAGAAAACGTTCCAGGAGAATTTCCGTACACCTCCGGTATTTACCCGTTCAAGCGAGAAGGAGAAGATCCTACGCGTATGTTTGCCGGTGAAGGAGGTCCGGAAAGAACTAATAGAAGATTCCATTATGTGAGCTTAGGGTTACCCGCTAAACGATTGTCAACTGCATTTGATTCGGTTACCCTTTATGGAAACGATCCGGATTACCGGCCGGATATTTACGGAAAGATCGGCAATGCCGGAGTGAGTATTTGCTGTTTAGACGATGCCAAGAAACTCTACAGTGGTTTTAATCTGGCCGATCCAAAGACTTCCGTATCCATGACCATCAATGGCCCCGCTCCTATGCTACTGGGGTACTTTATGAATGCGGCTATCGATCAGCAATGTGAACTATACATTAAAAAGAATGGACTGGAGGAAGAAGTCAATGCTAAAATCGCATCGCTTTATAAAGGAAGAGAAAATGAGCGCCCTGCCTATCAAGGTCCGCTGCCTAAAGGCAATGACGGATTAGGCCTGATGTTGTTGGGGGTAACAGGTGATCAGGTGTTGCCTCAGAATATCTACAAAAAAATAAAAGAAGATACAGTAGCTCAGGTACGCGGTACCGTTCAGGCAGATATTTTAAAGGAGGATCAAGCGCAAAACACATGTATATTTTCTACTGAATTCGCCTTACGCTTAATGGGCGATGTGCAGCAATACTTTATTGACAACAATGTTCGGAATTTCTATTCGGTTTCCATTTCTGGCTATCACATAGCCGAAGCAGGGGCTAACCCCGTAACGCAGTTGGCCTTTACACTGGCAAACGGCTTCACCTATGTGGAGTACTATCTCAGTCGTGGAATGGATATAAATGAGTTTGCTCCAAATCTCTCATTCTTCTTCAGCAATGGAATTGATCCCGAGTACTCTGTAATCGGTCGTGTGGCGAGGAGAATTTGGGCGAAGGCTATGAAGAATAAATATGGAGCCAACGCTCGAAGTCAGATGTTAAAATATCACATTCAAACTTCAGGTAGATCATTGCACGCACAGGAGATTGATTTCAATGATATCCGTACTACCCTGCAGGCACTTTACGCCATCTACGACAATTGTAATTCACTGCATACCAACGCGTATGATGAGGCAATCACTACTCCAACAGAAGAATCGGTTAGAAGAGCCATGGCAATTCAATTGATTATTAATAAGGAGTTAGGATTAGCAAAAAATGAGAATCCATTACAGGGTTCATTCATCATTGAGGAGCTCACAGACCTTGTTGAAGAAGCTGTACTCAGTGAGTTTGACAGAATTACCGAACGCGGTGGCGTGTTAGGGGCTATGGAGACCATGTACCAACGCGGAAAAATTCAGGAAGAAAGTCTGTATTACGAAACCCTGAAACATACTGGTGAGTACCCTATTATTGGTGTCAATACATTTTTAAGCTCAAAGGGCTCTCCTACTATTATTCCTCAAGAGGTTATTAGGGCCACAACAGAGGAGAAGGAGTACCAGATCAAGATGTTACGAAATCTGCATCAATTCCAGGGTAATAAATCCGAAGAAAGAATTGACTACGTTCAACGGGCCGCTGTTCAAAACAAAAATATTTTTGAAGAACTGATGGAGGCCTGCAAAGTATGCTCTCTGGGGCAAATCACGAAGGCCTTGTTTGAGGTGGGCGGTCAGTATCGGAGAAATATGTAATGCAAAGAAAAAACCTTGCTTAGGGCTTTTTCTTTGCATTAACTTAAAAAATACTATTTTCTAATAACTTTTGAGTACCCAAAATTATCAGTTATTTGGAATTTTGGTGTACCAAAAAGTCCCTTTACATTATACACAATTGCTAAATCCCCATCAGTCTTTCTAGTCTCAGTATACAACAAATCACCATGAGCGTTAAAAATGTTGATGTAAATGACATCATTTCCCTTTTTAGCAATAGAAAGCAAATATTTTCCATTATTCCCTAATTTCAAAACGTGTACATTCTGAATTGACGAATTTTTTTCTCTATGGTTTGAGTAATTTCCTTTTGAATTACTTAAATAGGAGACCGTCTGTGTCCACGTATCAGAACCGCTTTTAACTTCAATCGAGTATTCTCCAGACATCATTCCTTTAAAATTCATCGGGAGTATGAATCCATTTTTACCCTCAATCTCCTGAGTGAACACAAGACTTCCTTTCTTATTAAGAACGTTTACCGTTGACTTTACAAGATTTTCACTTTCAAAAATTACTTTAAAGATCCCTGAATCCTGCACCCGAACAACAACAAGTTTGCTTTCATTCGATCCGTTTGCAAAAGTGACTGAACTTATCAGTACAAGGGCTGCTGCTAAAGCTGATTTCGCTTTCATAATTATTTTGTTTCGTTTTACTATGCAAATAGTACGATGCGCGTAAAACAAAGTCGATCTGCTGTAAGTAAACTTGATCTTTTACTCAAAAAATCGTTTGCGAAAATATTTTACATGCCTTACGCCATAATTGAGAGAAAAGGGCATCAAAACTGGGGTGTCTCATTATTCTTTTTTCAGCTAACGATTGCGGAAGGAGCTATAGGATATTCAAATAATAAAAAAGACCTGATACTCGATCAGGTCCTTTTACTCGTATCAAACCGATAACTATTCCAGTGTTGTTGTCTTTATAATTCCATTCGCATCAGAAACCTCAACCGAAACAGCGCCCTTGAAATTCGCCAAGTTGAATAATTTTGAAGACTGACCACTTACAGAATAATTTTCAACGGCCAATTCATTCGCATTTGCGTCCAGTAACCGAACCGTAACCTCTGATTCCCGATTACTGTACAGTGTAACCAGGCATCTGTTATAATCCTTTCTTGCATTAATGACAGCCGCCATCACTTTAGCAGATTCCTTAACGTTGCTTATTATTTTCTCACTTGTTCCATTTTCGTCCTCCAACACCACACGATAATCGCCTTGGGGCATACTTGTCAGATTATAAGGTCGGCTAAAGCCCAACCTACTTTTAACCTCCTCAGAGAAAACTTTTTCGTCTTTCTCGTTATAGATCGTAACCTTCACTTTGGCCACCTTTTCTGATTTGTAAAACACCCTTACGCCATCATTAGTCTTAACGATAGCTGTATTGGAAGTTGTTGAAGGATTTTCCGTCCCGCCTGCGAGCACTACACTGCTAATCATGATTAGCACTCCAAATGTTGCGAAGATTTTTTTCATATCATTTTCTTTACATCTCTAAGGACGATTGCAGCATCCCTTTAGTTGCAGTATGATCATCAACGTGATGTTAAATAATGTTAATCGGAACGTGAAAGAGAGAATGAATTAAAAAAATACCTTAATGTTCGGTATTAATATTTTGTTAACAAGAGAAAATAAATACCCATCAAACGATAACATTGTACAGTAATGAACAATGTGTGTGCTAAAATGAATACCTCGTATTGGGGTACTTTAAAGTAAAAAACCCCGCGGCAAGCCGCGGGGCATTAATGCATTAAAATAAGGGAAGTTGATTCGACTCGTAAATCTTTTCGTATCCTTCCCTTCCCTGGTTTCTCACATAATCTCCAATCACTTTCTCC